>ENA-OWNT01000091-OWNT01000091.1-seawater-metagenome-genome-assembly--contig:-NODE-91-length-280269-cov-9.631967_pt1 | contig 280269 bp, 211 predicted proteins | sample MGYA00238136_ERZ651165 | MGnify/ENA primary metagenome ERZ651165 (study PRJEB26861, sample SAMN08777766) | seawater metagenome | isolation source: coastal seawater | place: USA: Florida | collected... | reverse complement strand
GAGAGTAGGTCGCTGCCAATTTTTTTACAGCCCGACTGTTGTACAACAGCCGGGCTGTCCTGTTTTTATAACTTTCTATAAACCTTATCCCTTCCGACAACGTTCCCTTTTCATTACATATACTAGCCGCGCATTTATGACAGCAGGAAGGAATTTTTTTCATCAAGACTGCGCCACAAACTCCAGTGAACTCCTATGGCTACACCAACCAAGGCATCCATCCGACAATTAGAATTACTTTGGTGGTTAATTACCGTTTTGGTATTAGCAGCAGTACTAACACCTATCTATCTCAAGGTAGAAGACTATCCTTTTTACCTGCTTAATACCGTTTATGTAGTAGGCTTTATAAGCTTAGCTCGCTATATCTTCTTTTTGCGTTTTACTTGGTTGGCAGAGAGCGAACGCTGGAAGGTAATCCTCTTTTTCCTTTGTATTCCATTTATGTTTTATTTGATTGAGGGGATCAACCAATTTCAGGTATACTTAGATGAGGAAGGGCCAGAAGCTCTAATAAAAAACCTAGAAGGTAAAACCTTATCGGATATGACTACGTATATAAGAAGTGAAATGCTGTTGTTTGGAGTTGGAAGTATAATTAGTGCAGCGATTTTCCCCATCCGACTTTTAATTTCCGTATGGCGGAAAAGAAATAGAAACTCCGTTTAACATTGTAAAGTTAGCCGAAATATAGCACCTATTCCTTAGAAGTTTTTTCCTCTTCTTCGATATCGAAAATATTATCTGATTCGGTACGTTCTACATTCAAGTCCTTTAATCGATCCATGGTGTCAATCGAGTATACCCAGAAATCTTTAAAGATTGGGTAGACCGTTTTGCCAGCAACTGAGACCAGATCTGGGAACTGTTGTAATAGGGGATATGCCCTCGATTCCCTTTTGGCATCATCATTGATTATATGAGATCGATCAGCAAATATGACTAAAGTGCTGAAAAGGGCAACCATCAAGCCAGACATAACCAGCCCCCCGGCAACTTTATTGACGATATTGATATTGGCAGATTGCAGTACGCCTTCTAAGCCACTGGCTAAGGTGCGTATTAGTACCAAAGTAAGCATGAAAGCCAAAATCAATCCAGCAAAAAACATCAACGGATTGTGGTAATTGAATGCTGACTCCAGAAAGCGAGTAAGAGCTGGCCCAAACTTGGCAGCTGCTACCACGCCAAATAGGAGAGACAGAACAGTAAAGACTGTTTTGATAATACCACGGGAGAAACCCATGTAGAAGCCAAATATGGCTATGAAAAAGAATATGATATCAATAACCATAATTCAAAAATAAGGCTTTAATTTTGAATCAATTGATACATTTAGATAATTAACCTTTATTCATCGATGAAGGTTGTCCAACTATCATTTATTTAACAAATTCTGTAAAATGAGATTTTTAGTCACCTTATGCATTATCACCCTAGCTACCACTTTACAAGCTCAACAAGCTAACATTCCCAAAGTATTTACCTTAGGAGCAAGTGAGCAAGCTTATGAAAGCCTGAATCAATCTTATAGCAAAACGCTTTTAGAAGCCACCAATGGCGATATTAAGCTAGCCTTTGATCAGTGGTTGCTGATGATGAAGGAAATGGACGAATACGCAGAACAAATCAAGTTTGACCTCAATGGCGTTAAATTGTGGTTGCATGTCTTCTGGGGAGCTGGAGGAAAAATTGATCATATAGGCTATCTATTGAGATCTGATTCTCGAAATATAGATGCGGCAGAGCTGAAAGCCTTCTTCTCCAGCTTTATGAATCGATATACTTTTCCAATAAAATCAGACAAACCTTTTAATCACTATACGGGTGCTACCTTTCCAACTTTTAGTGTGAAAGTTAACAATTAGACCTACGAAGATTTTGGTGATTCTTCAAGAGACATCTTTTTATATTGAATTTTGGATACACTGCATAACTTGCTTGTTCTCTGGATGTTATGTGTATGTTAGCTCAAGCCTGCGAAAATTATATCCAATATGAGGATTTTAATTTTGAAGGTTTATATTTGCAAATCACATAAATAACCAGCAAAATTTTTTAGAAAATGATTAAGATCCTTGCTAATGATGGTATTCATGAAGATGGCAAGACGCTTTTGGAAGAAGCGGGCTACCAAGTGGATACTGAAAAGGTTCCTCAAGACAAGCTAGCAGAAGTCTTACCCGATTACAATGTGGTGATCGTACGTAGTGCCACCAAGATTCGAAAAGATCTTATTGACTTATGTCCAAAGCTGCAGGTTATTGCGCGTGCAGGTGTAGGCTTAGATAACATCGATTATGACTATGCACGAGAAAAAGGCAAAGAGGTTTTCAATACACCTGCTGCCTCTTCTCAATCCGTTGCGGAATTGGCATTTGCTCATATGTTTTCACTAGCTCGTTTTCTACACCAATCTAATCAGGCTTTGCGTCCGGATGATTCTGATTTCAAAGCCCTGAAAAAGGCCTATTCCAAAGGCTTTCAACTAAGAGGCAAAACGCTGGGTGTGATCGGTTTTGGCCGAATTGGACAAGAAACGGCTAGAATTGGTCTTGCGCTGGGAATGAATGTGATGCCGGTGGATATTTTCGTAGATGAAGTAGATATTGATATCAACCTTTATCACAGTGACAAGGTTCGCCTTGCTGTGAAGGTAGAGACTTACGATATGGACGAGATGTTGGCTAAGGCAGATATTATCAGCTTGCACGTGCCATTTGCTGGGAAGCCATTGATCGGGGCAGAAGAATTGGCAAAAGCCAAGGAAGGTGTGATTATCATCAATGCTGCTCGTGGCGGAACTGTTGATGAGGAAGCGCTTTTAGCAGGACTTAAAAGCGGAAAGGTATATGGTGCTGGTTTAGATGTTTTTGAAAATGAGCCAACGCCTCGCAAGGAGTTATTGCAACATCCTCGTGTTTCGGTCACACCCCACATTGGCGCTTCGACTGTTGAAGCTCAGGCCAATATTGGGCTGGAACTAGCAGATAAAATTATCGCTTTTTATGGCGATGATAAATAGATACAGATACCTAAGGTGTTGAGTAAATCTCACCGGAGAGCGATGGGAATTCGTTGAGTCACTCAATATGAGTAGCAAGAGATTCGGAGATCCAGGCTTGAACGTGGATTTATGATTAATAAGGGTTCAGAAATCCCACCTTCATTTTTAATGGATGTGGGATTTTCTCATTTTAATTCTTGGCTTAGGATAAGGATTAAGAAAGCACAGAAAAGATCTCATCTAATCTGTGCTTTCTCATGCTACGGATAGACTAAGGTACTGCTTATCGGATCATTTTTAGAAAGGTTCCAACAAACCAGTTTGAGTCTGCTTTCACTAAGGTATCTAACGTAGAATCTGCTTTATTACTGAATAGTTTGATCTCTCGGACCATTTTTATAAACTCCTCACTTGCTGGATCATCCCCTTCCACACTAGAGATTTCATCCAATACCTTAACCATAGGTTCTAACTCCTTTTTTTTGCGTTGGATGATGATTTGCTTGACCACTTCCCAAAGATCTTTTTCAGCAACGAAGAACTCTTTCCGCTCTCCTGGCTTTAGTTCTTTGTAGACAAGCCTCCAATCAATCAATGCCCTAATATTCATGTTGGCATTACCTCGTGAAATCTTTAACTCCTCCATGATATTTTCAGCAGACAAGGCCTCAGGAGATAGTAGTAGCAGCGCGTGGATCTGAGCCATTGTTCGATTGACTCCCCAGTTGGAGCCCAGGGCACCCCAGGCTTGGATAAACTTTTCCTTTCCTTCAATTAAATCCATTCGTATTCAGGTTCTTTGTGGAAATGTGAGCGATCTGAGTAAACACACTATCGATCCTTGATGTAACAATAGTTTGTACTTTCAGAAATAACTGAAACGTAAGGTACAAGAAAATGATCAGCCCTCCCAACCGAAGGCCGCAAAAGGTAAGTCTGATCCCTAAACTAGGAGATAAACAGGCCTAGAAATTATACAAAAGGAGTTTTAACAATTTCTGCTTCTAAACGTTTTCGACCAACAGAAATCCATATTTTATTTCCTGTTTTGGCTAAGGCTTTTTGTACATAGCCCATTCCAATAGGGGTCTCGAGCGTAGGGGAAAGCGTGCCAGAAGTAACTTTACCGATACCTCTTCCTGCTTCATCTTCAATGGTATAGCCTTGACGAGGAACTCGACGGCCTTCCGCCTTAAATGCTACTAGTTTGCGGCTAACGCCCTCTTGTCTTTGTTGAATAAAAGTATCCCGGCTGATGAAATCACCTTTCTTTGTTTTGGTGATCCAACCCAAGCCTGCTTCGATCGGTGAAGTGGTATCGTCAATGTCATTACCATAAAGACAATATCCTTTTTCCAATCTAAGAGTATCTCTCGCCCCCAGGCCAATAGGTTGAATTCCTTGCTCAGCCCCAGTTTTAAATACAGCATTCCAGAGTGCCAAGGCATTATCCTGGTCGACGTACAATTCGAATCCGCCAGAACCTGTATAACCAGTGGCTGAAATTAGCACATTGGGAATACCCGCCATTTCTCCCTTAGTGAAGGTGTAGTAGGAAAGCCCTTCGAGATCAACATCCGTAAGGCTTTGCAAGACTTTGTGTGCATTAGGGCCTTGTACTGCCAGGAGACCAGTTTTATCGGAGATATTGATCATTTCCGTATCAAAATCATTGTGCTTGCTGATCCAATCCCAATCCTTTTGGATATTTGAGGCATTGACCACTAACATGTAGGCTTGCTCACCTTCTGCACATTGGTCTTCATCCAAGCGATAGATAAGCAAATCATCCACAATTCCACCCTGATCATTAGGAAGGCAAGAATACTGTGCCTGGCCTATTTCTAGCCGACTTGCATCATTGCTAGTCACTTTTTGGATAAGATCGAGGGCTTGACGTCCTTTAATGATAAACTCGCCCATATGGGACACATCAAAAACGCCTACATTTTCGCGTACTGCTTTGTGTTCTTCTTTAATTCCGGCATAAGAAATGGGCATATTGTATCCTGCAAAAGCAGCCATTTTGGCGCCCAACTCAATGTGCTTCTGGGTAAGCGGTGTATTTTTCATTTACTGGTAATATTTGGTAAAGGTCATGCTGTATCAGGTGCCTGAGGAATTTTACTAATGAATGGTAATACGCTCAATGGCATCTCCGATCATCAGATTGTGTAGTACATCCTCACCTGATTTCAATCGCGCAAAAATAGTATAATTTCCATCTAAATGCGGGGTGGGAGAGTGAGTAATAAAAAAATGTGTGCTTTCGGTATTTGACCCGGCATGCGCCATGCCCACCAAGCCTGCCTTATCATAGTTTAATTCACTAACCTCTGAGCGAATATTGTAGTTGAGATTCTCCTTTTCAGCAGGTTTCACTTCTCCAACCTGTGCCACAAAATTTGGGATAACACGGTGGAAGGTTCTTCCTTCATAAAAACCATCTTTGATCAACTGAAGGAAATTGGCCACTGAGCCAGGAGCGATATTGGGGAGTAACTCAATTGAAATATCTCCCTTGTTGGTCTTTATAATGGCTTCTGGCGTAAGGTCAAGTTCAGATAGGTTATTCCACTGAATGGGATGATTGTGTGAAGGCAGGGTAGAAGAAGGGGCTGCCTGGCCGCTAAGGTGAGCTTTGGTGGCTTGCAGGGTATTAAAGATACCCACGTCACCTGGTAAGGTAAGTTTAGCCAACGCTTCGTCCAAAAAGGTTAAATCAGTCACTTTGGTTCCGAAGTCTTGGGTTTCTGATTGTAAGGCACCAGCTGCTGGATACATCATGTAAGAGTCTCCAGAAAGTATTGCTGTTTGGAAATGATTGGCTAATGTTTGGGCAATACCATTTGCGGCATTGCCAAAAGCGGCTTTAAAATTTGGAATGTTAACGATGGAGGCCAAGGCTTGTACACTAGCTCCTCTAACAACATGTGAGGTATCTTTATAGCCCTCTCTCTGGATGAAGCGGTAGTTCCAGGGAAACTCCGCCAAGGCACGGATAGCCGCGGCTTTTTCATAGTCCGTTTGTGCTCTGAAGTATTGTCCTCTTAATTCTCTATTCAGAATCGTTTTTGCTTCTTGTTCTGCGGGAGCGAGGTGTCGATTGGAAGCTGCATAGAGGGTAAGTTGGGCGTGCCAAGGGCTGGTTAATTTGGCTCTCCGCCAATAATTGCCAGCATCTTTGGCTTCTCCTTTGGCGAGGAAGTATTGTGCTGCCCGAAGTCTTACTTGTGGATTTTCATCTTGCAAAGCAGCAAATACAGCAGCACTAACTTGGTCGTAAGGGAAATTAGCAAAAGACCGGATGATATTGCAGCGAACTCTATAATCTTGTTCTGTTGATAGGGCTTGCAAAAGTACAGATATGGCAGTGTCCTGCTGTGTTTTGCCCAATCCCACAGCTAATGCCATGCGAATACTGGGTTCGCGGGCTTCTTGAAAGGCCTGCATCAAAGCGGGCGTAAGGGTATCAAGTTTGAGACCCTCTGCTCGAAAGAAATAGTTAGCGGCTATTAATCGAACCTGTTTAGGGTACGAGCTATTACTGGCTAGATGTGCCATTCGGGCGGTACCCTGTGGGCTAACCATCTTACGGAGAGCAAATCGATAGATACCCCAAGCTTGACCTTCTAATAAGGCAGAATCCTGTGATTCATATGTTCGAATGGTACTTAGCAAATCGAGGTATTCTTCATCTGCAGATTTACCAATAGCTTCTAGAATGGCTCGATTAGCCAATTTATAAACACCTGCCGTATCGGATTGATCAAAAGCCTGACTCAGTGTTTCTGCTACAGAACTATTACCAATTTGCCCCAATGCATAGGCCGCTGCCGCTCGAACCTTATCTATTTTATCTTCTAATAGCGGCGTAAGTTGTGCGATCACGCTGCTATCTCGAATGGAGGATAGGGCCATGATGGCTTGATAGCGATAGGAAGGATCGGGGTGCTTGAAGAATGTCAATAGGCTATCGACTAGTTGTTGATCTTGGAAGCTGGCGATTTCTTGGAAAAGACTGTCTCGATAATCGAGGTTTACGTCTGTGAGTTGTTCTTCGTAAGGAGCGATACAGGCTTGCTGCCAAAAGATTAGTATGACCAATAGCCCCCCCAGTAAAAGCTTGTTCATTCAGAAACTGAATTTTGGTATTGCCATAAAGGTAAATAATAAAATGTAGTTGTCTAAGAGCATGTTTGACCAAGCCTTTATAGCCTTTAAGCGGCAAATTTTCTTTTATGCTGCGTTAGATTTTTCGCCGAATTACCCACATTCGGCTGCAAAACCTGCCTCGCTTAAAACATAATTTACTCGCTTCCGCCTAATCAGCCCTGGTAAAACATACTCTAAGGTTTCCTTATGGGGTCATAAGAAGCGCCTTATACGCGTTGAAGGAGAGAAGTAGATAGGTTATATCCGGGGTGATAGTGGGGTGAAGGGAATGCTCAATCTGAAGACAAGATATACATTCAGATTGAGCATAATTGGTGTGGCGAATGCTTATTCGCCTGCTTCTCGAGCCTTTCTGGCGTCGATGAAACTCTTGATATAAATGACCATTGCTACGACAGATGTAGCTATCATAATACCTACTCTTACCGCTGCTACTGTATCTCCTCGACCCAAAGCTCCACGTAGGGGCATGAATAGAGCAATGATGATTAGCAAGGTAAGCAGCACGATAATATGTGCAACGACCTTATTTTCCTTCTTGAATGGAGGGGTGGCTAGGGCAAAAATCACACCAAAGCCTACTGGAATTAAAGCGGTAGGAGATGGCGTCTCGGAACCCAGATAGCTCCATAACCCTAAAAGGATAAGAACTGCTGCATTAACTAAATTAGCCTGAAATGGTTTCATGATTCGTATTTTTCTTGCGAATATAGGCGAATCCCTTTGAAACAGGTCTTCTTGATATTCAGTTTATTGTCAGAATGCCTCTGCGCGCAGTCAACAGAACAGACTACTATTTATTATTGCCGTCCGTACTTGTGCCTGTCCCTGTATCAAAACCTTCATCGCCAAATCCATCATCGAGAAGTTCATCCTGGAATTCTTGGTCGCCATCAATCGGAAGAATCTCTCCTTCATATTCTGTACAGTTAAGCACAATACCAAGATCACCAGGAGGGCGATAGAATCTAGCTTTTTGATCAAATTCAATTTCTTCAGAAGCTTCTAGCCGTTTGATGAAATTCCGGAAGAAAGGTTTCGCCATGTAAGCACCTTGTCCGTAATGTATAGATCGGAATCGGAACCAACGGTCTTCTCCACCTACCCAGGTACCTACTACCAGGTTTGGAGTAACCCCCATAAACCAGCCATCTACATAATCATTGGTCGTTCCTGTTTTTCCGCCAACATCACTCTTGATACCATGTAAGCCTGTTCCTGCATACCTGAGCATTTCGACCATTACATAGTTGTGATTTTGGCGAAGAGCAGGTTCTGCATTACTGTAGGCCTCGTATATTTTCTTGCCATTCTTGTCCTCTATCTTCAGGATATAGATTGGCTTTCGGTAGTATCCATTATTGGCAAAGGTGGTGTATGCTCCGGTCATTTCCATAACGGTCAGGTCAGCAGAACCCAATGATATGGAGGGAGAAGGAGGTAATACATGGCGCCCATTGGGGTATTTTTTGTTTTTGTCGATGCCCATTTGGTGTACCAACTCCCGTACTGGGTGAGCACTACCCAACTGCTTCATTAGCCAAGCAGAAATGGTGTTCTTAGATTTGGCCAATCCTTCTTTCAAAGTAAATAACTCACCCGTGTATTCACCATGACTATTCTGTGGTGTCCATGGTTCGCCAAGGTAAAATTGGCCATCACCAGGTGCTATGGTTATCGGCAAGTCATATACTTGGTGACAGGGAGAAAGCCCCTGCTGCTGGATAGCTGTGGCATATACAAACGGCTTAAAGGTAGAACCTACCTGTCGGCGCGTACGTACGTGGTCAAATTGGAAGTACTTGTGGTTGATGCCGCCGATCCATACTTTCACGTGTCCATTTCTTGGATCGATGGCCACTGTACCCGTTTGAAGAAACATTCTGTGATACTTAATGGAATCCAATGGACTCATTGTTGTATCAGTTTCCATTTTATCGTTATAGGCAAAAACTTTCATTTTCACCTCTTTGTCAAATTCCTTTTCTGCTTCCGCTTGCAAAACAGCCCACTTCTCCTTCAAGCTGGTAAAGTGCTTGCTCTTCATGGCCTTGCGGTGTTCAGCTGCCAAACTGCTACTAATCAAACTTCTTGAAACCAAATTGGCTAATAGCCCCTTTTTATTAGATTCTCGGATGATTCTCTCTACCTCTCTATCGTCTTCATGGAAAGTCATATCAACTTCCTTGGCCATTTCTTTTACAATTGGCAAAATATGCTTTGCTCGTAAAGCTTGGTAGCGATCGGAATTCCGGATGAGTTTAGTCAGCGTTCTTTGTCTGACATCTAATGGGATTTCATGTTCAGAATCACTCTTATATGTCCAAGGGTTCATTCCTTTCCAGACAGCATTGAATGATTTCTGCACCTTCTTCATATTAACAATCATTTCCTCCTCGGCAATCCGTTGCATAGAAGAGTCAATGGTGGTATAGATTCGAAGCCCATCCCGATATACATCATATTTTGAACCATCGGGTTTTCTAATGTCTTTACGAGATAGGATTGATTTGGCATCTTTAGCCACTTCCATCCGGAAATATGGCGCTAAACCATCGATATGCGTTTGGCGACTGAAGTTCAAACCTAGTGGAAGGTTCCGCAATGAGTCGTAGGTGACTTGATTTAACAATGCATTTTTTTGCATTTGCTTCAAAACTACCATACGTCTATGTAGAACCGTATCTGGACGTCTAATCGGATTAAATAGAGAAGGATTCTTTAACATCCCCACCAACATGGCGGCCTCCTCTGTCTTCAAGTTGTCAGGTGCCGTACCGAAATAGATTTCGGAAGCAGCTTTAATTCCATAGGCGCCATTGATGAATTCAAACTTGTTCAGGTATAGCGCTATAATCTCTTCTTTCGTGTATTTCTTTTCAAGACGGACTGCAATGATCCACTCCTTTAATTTTTGCAATAGGCGCTTCGGCAAAGAATTTGCTTTCACTCCTGTAAACAACAACTTGGCTAACTGCTGGGTGATGGTACTAGCACCCCCCGAGCTTTTCTGTCCCAAAAGGCCAGTTTTAACAACAGCTCGACCCAATGCCCGAAAATCAATACCTGTATGTTTGAAGTAACGCTCGTCCTCAGTAGAAACTAGCGCTTGGACTAAAACAGGGGACAGTTCTTCGTATTGAATCTCTACTCGGTTTTGTGTGTAAAGACGACCCAGGACGTCACCTTTTGACCCAAGAATAAGCGTCGCCTCTTCGTACTCGGGGTTTTCCAAGTCGGCTACAGAGGGAAGGTCAGTGAGGGAAAGTCCAAAGAAAAGCAGCGCAACACCAATCACACCAGCAAACACTCCTAGCCACATCCAGCGAACAATTCTCTTGTGCCAGGTTTGATCGGTTCCATTTAAGAAGTAGTCTATAATTTGGCGCATAAAACAGAGTTTGAGTAAAAATACAGTAGAAATCTGTGATACACACATTTCACTGTAAGTATTTTGATTAATGTGGATAACTTCTTGCTGTAAATGAGGAGCTTAGCAGATGGTATACAATAAGTATGAACTCATGCCAGTTCCCGTGCTATTCGTTGCATGGAAGAGGTTATCGCTATTCGTTTAGACCACTAGGCAAATTGTAATTGGCTTTGATAGTAGTCCAGGCTTTCAATGATGAGCGAAGGTGTACAGGTTTGATTGATTTCCACTGATCCAGTCGAAGGTAATAGGCTGAAATTGATGGCTTTACCAATGTTTTTCTTGTCATTAGCCATCAATTGAATCAGTTTCTCATAGGGTAGGTGACCCAGGTCATAGGCGTCATAGATGCGTAAGAAAAAGCGTGTGATCTCCTCCAGTTCTTCGCTGGCAAGACCAAGTATTTTATGAGAAAGCCAGCTCTCACAGATCATCCCAATGGCGATGGCTTCTCCATGTAAAAGCGGTTGATCCGTTTCGAGGGCCAGGCCTTCTACAGCGTGACCAATCGTATGGCCGAAGTTTAGCGCTTTCCGAATTCCCTTTTCGAAAGGATCTTGTTCTACGACTTGTTGTTTGATTAACAAAGAGGGATAAACATACGTTTCCCAATCTATTTCTTGTAGGCTTTGAATTTGCTTGATCTTGTTCCATTGATCACGATCGGCGATCAAACTGTGCTTTACAATTTCTGCAAATCCACTGCGAATTTCATTAGCAGGTAAGGTTTGTAAAAACCGAATATCTACTAGAACTGCTTGGGGATCCTTAAATAATCCAATGCTATTCTTGATCTGCATAAAATCGATCCCTAGTTTCCCTCCAATAGAAGCATCGACCTGAGACAATAAGGTACTGGGCATTTGGATGAAGTCCATCCCGCGCTTGAAAGTGCTGGCACAGAAGCCACCCATATCTCCAATCACGCCACCTCCTAAGTTGATCACCAAAGCGTTGCGGTCGGCTTTTTGTTCCATCAACTGTGACCAGATGATTTGACAGGTCTCAATTCCCTTATGCTCTTCCCCTGCCTGAACCTCAATCAACTTAAGTTTTGATAAGATGGGACGGAGCAGAGGTAGGCAGTATCGCTTGGTGTTTTCATCGACAATGACGAAGATGTTTGAATAATCCTTCTTTGCAAGTAACTGTTGCAGAGGAGCTTCGTAATCGCCAATCGATATTTGATAAGTGCCTAATTCAATCGTACGCATATCCGGTTCTTTCTATTTGCCCCAAAGGTAAAGTTTGAGGCACTTAGATTCAACTCTTTCTAGTATTTGTTGGTGATCTTTGAGAATTCGTAGAAGTGAGATGTTTATCTTTCAGGTTGATAGTGTTTTTCCATATTCATACCCTTTTTGAGTCGGTGTTTGTTGATCCCATGCTTAATGGAGAAACACAGTGCTTTAAGAGCATGGTTTTCTTGCTGAGTTTACAACAGTTTTGAATTAACAGTGAAAAATTGTGGGTGCAAACTGTGATTCAAGGACTAAAAAACTGTGGACGATTATCCGCTAGGATATAACCCAGATCCTAGCGATCTTTTCTCGGTACCCTTGCTGTAGCAAATAGACGTTTAATACTGTAACGACCACTACCATTGACCCACACCATTATCACGCCGCCCAGAATGGCCATGTTCTTCATGAAATAAATGGACTCCTCACGATGTATTTCTGGTGGATCATTCCAGAAAGAATGGACTATAAAAGTAACGGGAATCCAATACAAAAGGACCAAGAAGGCACCGAAACTGGCTCTGTACCCAATCAGTATTAAGGTGCCGCCCAGAAATAGGATAAAGATAGCGGCTGTTAGCAATAGATCCGGTTGCCAGGTAATACCATAACTAGCCATGATCGACTTCGTCTGTTGAAAGAATTGAAGCGAATCATAAGCTTCATAAAGGAAAATGAAGGCAATCAATATTCTACCGATCAAATCAGCAACATCTTTCATTCCTACTAGGATTTAGCGACCATTTTCTCCAGAATGCCTGGAAAAAGTAGGCCTATTAAACATTGTGAGAGAGGTACTTCCTTGCTCTTCTTACGCAAGCTTCGATACCATATACTAAGCTAGTCATAGAATTGCGCAACAGCTCGTGCAACATTCTGTCCATCCATGGCTGCTGATATGATGCCGCCAGCATAGCCTGCTCCCTCACCGCAGGGGAATAGACCTTGGATGCTTGTATGCATATAGGTAGCTCGATCTCGGGGGATTCGTATTGGGCTACTGGTTCGACTCTCTGTGCCGATTACGTTAGCCTCTGCAGTGAAATACCCTTTCATTTGTTTGCCAAATTGCTTTACACCTTGGCTGAGTCGCTCATATATGCTTTTGGGAAGTAATTGATGGAGAGGAGCCTCAAATAGGCCGGGAATATAAGAAGTAGATGGTAAATTCTTAGAAATTTTTGCACTTACAAAGTCAGTTAGTCTTTGGGCAGGCGCTTTTTGACTGCCATCGCCGGCTTTCCACATGTTTTGTTCTACTTCCTTTTGAAAGGCTAAACCGGCAAATATGCCCTGATTTTGATAGGGAAGTAAATCTTCAACTTCAACTGCCACTACTGTACCTGAGTTAGCAAAAGGAGAGTCTCGCTTAGACATGGACATGCCATTTACCACCAATTCGCCCGGAGCCGTAGCAGCAGGAACGACTAAACCTCCTGGACACATGCAAAAGGAAAATACTCCTCTTCCATTGACTTGACAGGCTAAGCGATAACTAGCCGCGGGTAAGGCTTTTTCCCTGGGTTTCTGCCTATACTGGATGGAATCGATCAAGGGTTGAGGGTGTTCGATACGTACCCCAAGCGCATAGGGTTTGGCCTCGATGGTAACCCCTTTACTGGCTAACAACTGGTATATATCTCGAGCCGAATGACCGGTAGCTAATATCACGCCTTCAGCCAGGTGCTCTTGTTTGTTGTTGACCACCACGCCACGGATCTTTTTTTTATCTATCAGTAGGTCTGTGACCTGGCTATCAAAATGTACTTCCCCACCGTAATGGATGATCGTCTCTCGGATAGTGGCCACGATCTTGGGGAGTTTATTGGAACCGATGTGAGGGTGGGCATCTACGAGTATATCAGAATGGGCACCATGTTCGACAAGTAACCTAAGCGCCTTTTCAATATTCCCTCGTTTATGAGATCGGGTATAGAGTTTACCGTCAGAATAAGTACCAGCCCCGCCCTCGCCAAAACAATAATTGGAGTGTGGATTGACTTCTCCGAATTGTTGTATAGCTCGCAAATCTCGGCGGCGAGTTCTTACATCCTTTCCCCGATCAAATATGATGGGTTTTAGGCCCAATTCGATTAACTCTAATCCAGCAAAATAACCTGCCGGACCTGCACCGACTACAATAACTTGAGGTTTTGTATGAACTTCCTGAAGATTGTCCAGCAGAGCTGGCTCTGCTGTTGCCGATTCACCGATGAAAGCTTGAACACGTAATCGGACAAATGGGCGTCTCCCTCGGGCATCAATAGAACGACGTATCGGCTTTATAGCCGTGATCTGATCCAGTTTCAATCTGCACTTAGCAGCTACTTTTTTCTTGATTAACCCCTCATTCTCTGCCTCAGCTGGCAGCAGCTTCAACTCTATTTCCTTTAACATAGTAGGACTCAGTCTTTCTGCTCTTTCTTTCCTTGTTTTTCCCCTTCCTTCGGTTCCTCTTGTCCTTCGCCTTCCTCTTGACCTCCATTCTTGGTGACTAATGGCTTGGAACGAGCCCAGAACTGTTCTCCTTTCTTTTCGAAGAAGTCGGGCATAAATATGCGTATGCTGATTTCTTCCACTAATTCTCCTTTGCTGGTTTTGATGGCTCTCTTTTCTTTATCAATAGAAAGCAGCGTGACTGAGCGTTCTCCCACCGTATCCAAACCAATTGCATACCGATTATTGTCGATGAGGTATCGCATGATGGAATTAGTAGCATTAGTCAACTCTATCTTAGTTTCCGCTAGGATTTCGCTTCCTGGCCACATTTCAATTTCATATTTACCGTTGAGGTCTAAACGGACCTCATTCATTTCATCCACAGCAAAACTTTGGTGGATAATCTGTTTTGGTTGTGCTAGTAAACCCAGTCCAGAGAGTAACAAACCAAAAATGAGAATATGCCTTTTCATATTTTCGATTTTCATCCTAAAGATCACATTATTAACAGTGCGTGTGAAACGGGCTGTAGTACAATGCCCTGTACATTTATTATGCCTCATTATCTATTCCATGACATATGAACAGGACAAAGCAATTGAAGTTTTTTCCACAAGCCAAATGGGTGTAAGGATTAACTCGGGTATCAGGTGAACTCAGGTCGTATCGTTGATACTTAGGTTGCCAAGCATCATCACCGAGACCTTAGTGGAAAAGGGATGATCCAATTGGTTAGAACAGATTCTTTACTATAGAACGGAATCTGTGGATGATAAAGTTTTATCACTTCGCAAAAGTACAAACAAAATCTAAGTTAATTTGTAGGATGAGTTGGCTTTCGATGGTGAATAGCTAGTATGGGCCAAAAATAAGTCAAAAAAGGCCGTCACCAGATTAAATTCTAGTTCGACGGCCTTTTGCGGGAACGGAGGCTCGTTGTTCCCAAAGCTAGCATGATTATTCTTATACCAATCGGTTGATGAGAGCATTCAATAACTTCTAAAATGAAGTTGCAGGTCCATTGCTGCTGGCAGCAGTTCCTGAAAGTTTAACCTCAACATACTCTGGTGCATAGACCAGGAAGGAGATTTGTTCTTCCAGAAGTGTTCCTCGTACCTTGACCGCGCGCTCAACAGCGGGTAGGAAGATGGAATACACCTCCTCTTCTATGCTAGATTTCAAGTTGTAACGTCCGACTTGCACCAGAGACTTTAGAATGGTCGTGGTGCTATTGGGAAGTGTAACTGACATCTGCACGCGTAAAATGTCGTTTTTCCAGGTCTTGACTTCAATCGGCCCGTCCAAGTTGAGCTCGACGGTTTGTTTACCTTGCAGATTGAACGACTTGACAAGGATTTTTTCGGCGGTTTGGCCGAAACCAAAACTAGTGGTAATTAAAATAAGAAAAGTTGTGTGTAGAATTCTTTTTACCATAGGCCTCCGGATTGGGAAACTGTTTTGTTCAGTTTCTTGGTGATCACTTTGACCTGACTAAGGAGCAACTGTATCTAGCAGTCCTAGCCCAGTATACTGGCTTTGGGTCTTGCTAGAGGAGCGCTATGTGTAGGCAAAGTGGAATGAATTACTTTGGTAATTTAACTTTTTTTTAGGATAAAAGCAAGTGATAATGAGGAGGTTTGGTGTGAAATTGAGGATGAATAGAGGAGACCTAGTCTGCCAAAAAGGAAGCTCAGAATTGGACAATTAACCTGATGAGGATAGCTAGTGAAGGATTAATACATCCGATTGCTCCAGCCGTAATTAGCTAAGTGGAATCGGATGTATCGAGTGGACAATTATAGTATAGCTTGTCTAATCTGCACCAATTGAGACAACAACTTTTCCAATTGATCAAGGGGAAGCATATTGGCCCCATCGGACTTAGCCATAGAAGGCTTGGGATGTGTTTCAATGAACAAGCCGTCAGCTCCCACGGCAATTCCCGCTTTGGCAATCGTCGAGATTAAAGCCGGTTTCCCGCCTGTGACGCCGGAAGACTGATTGGGTTGTTGAAGAGAATGTGTGCAATCCAGGACCACTGGAGAACCTAATGATTGCATAAGTGGGAGTCCTCTGAAATCCACCACCAAGTCCTGGTAACCAAAGGTCGTGCCGCGTTCCGTTAACCAAACCTGATCGTTGCCTGATTCAACCACCTTGGTTCGGGCAAATTCCATGGCAGCCGCACTCAAGAATTGGCCTTTCTTAATATTCACCACTTTACCCGTTTGGGCAGCCGCGACTAATAAACTCGTTTGGCGGCATAGGAAGGCAGGGATCTGCAACACATCAACATAAGCAGCGGCCATACCTGCTTCAGTCTCGCTATGAATATCAGTTGTAACCGGAACATCAAAAGTGTGTCCAACCTCAGATAAAATCTCCAAGGCTTTCTCATCCCCAATGCCTGTAAAGGAGTCGAGCCTCGATCGATTCGCCTTTCTGTAGGAACCTTTGAAGATGTAAGGAATCTTCAGTTTGTCAGCAATAGCGACTACTTTCTCCGCAATTTGTAGGGCCATATCCCGGCCTTCGATGGCACAAGGCCCGGCAATAAGGAAGAAGTTATTACTATCCTGGTGTTTTAACTTTACAAGTGCACTCATTAGTTATCATGCTATTCTTTAACAACAAATACTTCACTTGGGAGGAGTATCCCATCCGCAGCTCAATTTCGCTGCAAAGATGTTCAATATTACGGATATCCATCGGTGTGTCGATAAAAAAAATCACTTGGTAGAAATAAACCTTCTCTTCCAGCAACAAAATCGAGTCTTAAAGTTTTTAATATAGAATTCTTCATTAAGAATCAACTGCCTAATATGAGAAGCCTCTTTTTTTTAACAATACTCTTGGCCTTAGATATCTATGGCTTTCAAGCCTTTCGATATCTTGTTCAGAATTGGAGTGTCACCGCCCGCAATATAATGTATGGTCTGTACTGGGCTATCCCAGTTCTTGCCATTGGAACTTTGATTGTAGTGAATACCATAGATGTATCCGATTGGAATGCAAACTTCAAAACCTACTGGCGCACCTTTCTTTTCATTGCTTATATATCTAAACTGCCATTGGTGAGTGTCCTATTGATTGATGATTTAAGAAGAGGAGTGCTATGGTTAGTGAGTCAGTTTTCCGGAGATGGGATGAGAGACCTCAGTCGATCCAAGTTTCTGACACGTACGGCCATTGTATTGGGTGCTTTGCCTTTTACCTCCTTGTTATATGGAATGGTTCGCAACCCGTATCGATATAAGCGATACCGAGAATCACTCACCCTTCAGAAGTTGCCGAAGAGCCTGGATGGATTGAAGATCATACAAATATCAGACATACACTCTGGAAGTTTTACCTTTAAAGAGCCTATCAAACAAGCTATAGAACTTATCAATGCAGAAAAACCCGATCTAGTTTTCTTTACAGGTGATCTGGTCAACAATGTGGCGGCAGAGATGCAGCCCTATGTCGATATATTTGATAAAATAGAGGCTAAATACGGAGTCTATTCTGTTTTGGGGAATCATGATTATGGAGACTATGAGCGTTGGCCTAGCCCAGAGGCGAAGAAGGAGAATATGGAGTTGTTGAAGGATACCCACAAGCGATTGGGGTGGGATCTTTTGTTGAATGAACATCGTCATATCGAAATCAATGGGGAGAAAGTAGCTGTGATTGGCGTAGAAAATTATTCCATGCACCTTAGATTTCCAAAGTACGGCGATTTAGAGGCGGCTTGTGAAAATTGTGGCCCAGTGGCCCTTAAGCTGTTGCTTTCGCATGATCCTTCGCATTGGGAAGGGCAAGTGATCAAGGATCAACCTGATATTGATATCACCTTTTCTGGTCACACGCATGGGATGCAGTTTGGCGTTGAGATTCCCGGTTGGTTTTCTTGGTCTCCAATCCAATATGTATACAAGCAATGGGCAGGAATGTACCAAAAAGGGGAGCAGTACTTGTATGTAAATCGTGGATTAGGCTTTCTCGGCTATCCGGGAAGGGTTGGAATACTACCAGAAATTGCAGTTTTGGAGTTAAAGTCGGCTAAAAATGCGGACCGTTCCCTTGGATAAATCCCCGTTTTCTAAAGGATGCGGACCAGTAAGAGAATAAAGCCCCCCACTTCCTAATTACGAGAATAAAAATAGCTTTGAGAACTTATATTTGTGATCAAGTTTTCTCATAGTATGTTTAATTTTCCTACACCTTCTCCCTTCTGGGGTGTAGGAATTTTTTTTAGGCCTACATTGAGAAGCAGATTTTAAAATGACATTTGCCATTTGCTCCGGTACTATATCCCACCGTCCCTGTACCACCCGAGGAGCAAATTGGCTATCATTTTGCCGTTCAGCAAGATTCCATTCCATTCTGTTTTCGAATTCTGTTAAAAAGCCGCTGGATCTAACTCCTAATTACTCTCCTTGATGAGATAAAAGTAGCTTCATTATCCAATATCTACTTGATAACCTTCCAATTGCTAGTCTCGATCTTTCTTGTTTTTCACTTGAAATAAAAATATAATGCGTTATGCGGCTAGTGTTCATTTCACCACTTTCTAAGCGAAAAGAACCATAACGTACCGATCCTTTGCCACTCGCTAAATACGGTACTTTTTATAGCTATTTTGCGCTTATCTTGCAGCTGTGTAGTTTTCTCATAGTATGTTTGCTCCTACATCCGAAAGCCTCCCCTGATGTAGGAGTTTTTTTATGCCCTAAGCTCAAGTACCCATTTTGAAGGCGGTAAAATTGTCGATTTTATCTGAATTCTTTATATTTGAGAATTATCGGGGCGTGAGCACCATTTTTCTTACCACATCATACCTATTTCCTTTTTGATTAAATTTCTTAAGTATCGCACTGTCAAAAAATTGACAGAGTGTTTGCTATTTCAACGTACAATGCTGTGACTTTGGAACAACTTTTGCAGCTTCACGTATCAAAAATTGACTAGTATAATTTGGTGCAGGGATTCGACTATCAGCCTTCATTGATATTTATGAATCCCTGATTAGACACATACCAAAGAAAATTGCTAAACTCCCTAGACGAAATCCCCATGAGAAAACTGCTAAGAGCCTGTCTCACACTTTTGGTTATTCTCAGCCATTCCACACTAGTAGATGCTCAGATGCTAGTGGATACCGATACCTTATATGGTAATGAATGGATTAATTACGATCAACCTTATTACAAGATTCCTATAGCGAAGGATGGACTGTATAAATTGGATGTGAATGCCTTACAGGCGGCTGGCGTTTCCTTAGATGGAGTGACAGCTAATCAGCTTCGTCTACTCCATATGGGAGTGGAAGTTCCGATTCATGTCAGTACAGATGGAGCATTAGTAGGCGGTGATTTTCTATTGTTTTGGGGAAAGCAAAACCGAGGAGACTTTGATGCCTTCCTCTTTGAAGATGCCGAGGAAAATCAACTCAACCCTCAATATAGTCTGGTGACTGATACCTCGGCCTATTACCTCACCTGGGGTAGCACGAATGCTTCGACAAGGTGGGAGACTCTGGAAACTGACCTCACCAATGCTCCACCAAGGGAGCAGTGGGTATGGCAAAGAACTGGAGAAATCTTCACGGAGAAATTCATGAAGAACTATACTCGTCGTAGTGGAATTACCATTTATTTTTCACATTACGATGTAGCTGAAGGTTATGGCAACCGAAATATCAACGAACTACTACAGAGTGGGAATACCTCTCAGGATTTCTCTCTAGATCTTCCTGATGCCTTTATAGGCGGTCCTAATGCTAGGTTCACATCCCGTTTTGGAGTGGGAGAGGGTGATCATCGTCAGATTGTCCAAATTGATGGCGGCACTTACTTTGATAGAACTTATAGTGGCATAGCAGTCAAAGCCCCAGATTTCAGTTTCCCACTTACCGACGATCGCATAGATATTCATTATGAGGGCCAAGCAGATGACCGAGATGAACAATCCATAGCCTTCTATCAAGTAGAATATCCCAGCGTGCCTGATGCCGGCAACCAGAAAGTTTTCGAATTTGAAGTAGATGGCAGTGCCAATCCGGTGTATCTGGAAATCGCTGATTTTAACAGTAACTCAGGCACTCCTATTATCTATGATCTCACTAATGATCTACGAATTCTTTGTCAATATGAGAATGGATTGGTTAAGGCCATTCTTCCCGCTGGTACGGGTCGACGTTCTCTCGTATTATTGGAAGAAAATTCCGCAAACGCTCCGGGTACTCCTAAGAATATAACCTTCTCTAATCTACTTGCCCAGGAGACGGAGTTTCTCATCCTCACTGCCCCGGAGCTTCGAGAAACCTATGAAAACCAAGACCAAGTACAAGCCTACGCGGATTACCGTGCCTCCGCCGCCGGAGGCAACTACAAAACACAAATCGTAGAGGTAGAGGATATATACCATCAATTTGGCTATGGTCTCGACCGCCATCCGCAATCAATCCGTAACTTCGTTCACGCCGTCCACCGCCAATGGCCTAATCTGAAATACGTTTTCATTATTGGCAAAGGTCGAGAGTATCCTTCCCTACGCACCGCCGAAGGCCTCGCAAACGCCTTGGAGGCAGAGACCTTATTCGTTCCTTCCTTTGGCTTCCCCGCCAGTGACAACCTCATGCTCTCCAATAATAGCTCGAGTGTGGGCATAGTGCCCGTTGGCCGTATTGCTGCTATCACTCCCAAAGAGATTAGCATTTACTTACGTAAGGTAGAGGCATTGGAAGCAACAGTGAATAATGGACAGACCATTGAGGAAAGAGCTTGGATGAAGAATATTATGCATTTAGGCGGAGGGGGAAATAGTGGGGAGCAGAATGCTATTCGAAGTAACTTGGAAAGAATGGAAAGGGAGATAGAGGGAAATCTTTTCGGTGCTCAAGTCACGCCGTTTTACAAGACAAATACCGATCCAATTCAAGAATCTCGCTCAGACCGAATATTTGACAGAATAAATACTGGAACGGCCGTCATTACCTTTTTCGGACATTCTAGCCCGGGTACTTTTGATTTTAATATTGACAATCCTGATAACTATGAAAACTTTGGCAAATTCCCGTTGATCATGTCCTTGGGCTGCTATTCTGGAAACTTCTTTACCAGTTCGAGAGGTATTGCTGAGCGATTCACTTTTTACGAGGATAAAGCTTCTGTCGCTTTTGGAGCTTCAAGAGGGGTCGGGTTTATCAGCACCTTAGGTGGTTTTGCTGATCGTTTCTACGAAAAAATGGGCGGGGAAAAATATGGCCACGGGATCGGAGACATTATCTCCGCGACCCGGGAAAGCTTTGATTACCTGACTGGATTGGAGATAAAGACGATTGTCCAGCAATTTGCACTTATGGGGGATCCAGCGATTAAGTTGCATCCCAGTCAAGGGCCCGACTATACGATAGACGCTAGTAGTGTTACGTTCAATCCAAACGTGATTAGTGTCCAGGAGGATACTTTCCAACTAGAATTCGATCTGATTAATCTCGGGCAATTTATTCAGGATTCCATTAATATCGTTATCCGTCAAAAATTGCCTAGCGGGGATGAAATAAAGGTTAAAACATTAAGAATTGGTACTCCTGCCTATGGTTCTCACCAAGTCGTTAGGCTTCCCAATCAAGGGAAAGCCGCAGTGGGTCTAAATACCTTTTTCATTGATATTGATGTAGACAATGAGGTAGAAGAATTCCCTAGTTCGGCTGCCGAGTTGAATAACAGTTTACTTAGGGCGAGCGGGCAAGCTGGGGTAAATCTGTATATCGTAGATAATGGTCTGCGCCCAGTATATCCAAAAGATTTTGCCTTGATTGGTAATTCAGAACTTGAGCTGAAGGCTTCCACGACTGTAGCATTGGTTTCCGAGCGGAAATATATTATGGAATTGGATACAACTCCTCTTTTTGATAGCCCTCTTAAACAAAGAAAAGAGGTACAGCAAAAAGGGGGAGTGGTTAAATGGAAGGTTGAACTACCTATAGATGATCGGCAAGTTTACTATTGGCGGGTAAGTCCAGATAGTTTGGCTGCGGAAATAGGATTTGTTTGGGAAACGAGGTCTTTTACCTATGAAGCTGACAGTCCAGAAGGTTGGTCTCAATCTGACTATTGGCAATTTAGTGAAAATGAGTTCGAAGGACTTGAGGTGGATAGTACGGAAGAATTTGACTTCTGGATTAATGGTTATAACGTTCAGTTATACAATAAGACATGGGATCGGAATAATCAACCTGCTTTTCGCTGGAATTTTGGAAGTTCTGCCGCTTCCGTTCGACCCTGGGGTTTTTCCAATTTTGATGCTGGTGTAGCCATGTGGGTAGGAGATCCTGTGACGGGCAGAGGAATGGCAAACCCCCCAGGTGGACTTTATGGGACAGTTAATCCTTCGGTTACAACTAAGGTATTTGCTTTTCCTACTGATACCCAGGAGCAAAGAGAGAAGTTAATCGAGTTTTTGGATGAAATTATACCCAGTAAAAGTTTTGTGGTACTGTTTACTGTTCAACGGGACGAGGACAGTAACTACGCCCCAGAAGAATGGGCAGCCGACACTTTGGCGATAGGAAAGTCGATTTTTTCTGTTTTAGAAACCCAGGGAGCTACCAAGATTAGCCTACTGGGAGAACGGGGGGCGGTTCCTTATACTTTTATTTATCGCAAAGATGACGAGGTGTTAGGCGAGGATATTGCGGATACAGTGGTTGATTTTATCAATACGGAAGTGAACATTCTTGTTAACGGTATTGATGGTTCGATGAGATCCCCATTAATTGGACCTGCTAACAATTGGCATCAGTTCCGCAGCGGAGTAAAACTTGAAACAGGTTCGTCAGATTCATTGTATTTGAATCTGTATGGCTTGGATAAAAATGGGAACGAACAACTTTTACTGGAGCAGTTTGATATTCGTGATACAAGTATATCTTTCATTGATGCCGCAGAAATCCCATACATTTGGTTAGAGTTTTATACCTATGACGGGCCGGAAAGAACCTCTCCTGATCTAATTAATTGGGATGTATTATTTGATGGCCTGCCGGATGCTGCAGTTAACCCTAATGAGGTGTTTACTCCTGAAACGGATACCCTACAGCAGGGACAGGACTTTGAGATAAACCTGGCCATTGAGAACTTGATGCCTTATCCAATGGATAGCTTACTTTTGAAGTACACACTTGTTGATGATGGAAATAATGAAGAGACGAGTTACCAAAGAATACAAGCTTTAGGTGGTGAGGAAACGGTAATTGCTAGAGTAGGAGTACCAGGAGGGTTTGGGCAGCTCCAGCAACTGATTATAGAAGTGAACCCCGATGACGACCAGCCAGAGTTATATGATTTTAATAATGTGGTTGTCAAAGATCTATCGGTGCAAAAAGATGCTAAACCTCCAGTGCTAGATGTTACCTTCGATGGAATTCATATTCTAGACGGTGACTTAGTTTCCGCAGAGCCCGAAATTGTTGTTTCGCTGGTTGATGAAAACGAATACCTGCTACTATCGGATACTTCCATTTATAAACTATTCCTAAGAAAGCCTGGGCAGCAAACCGCTGAATCCATCTCATTAAATCAACCTTGGATCACCTTCAATCCCGCCTCCGCAGCTGCAGAGAAAAATCAGGCAGAAATCACTTTGAGACCCATTTTTACCGTAGACGGAGAGTATGAACTGGAAGTCCTAGCGCAAGATATGAGTGGCAACGAAGCAGGTAGGATTGCTTACTCGACTAACTTTGAAGTCATTACGACAGCTGCTATATCTAATGTTTTAAATTATCCCAATCCATTTTCTACTTCCACTCAGTTTGTATACACCTTAACCGGAGCAAATGTTCCTGCTGAAATGACGATTCAGATCATGACGGTATCAGGGAGGATAGTACGTGAGATTTCGAAGACCGAATTGGGCCCTTTGCGCATCGGGACGCACCGAACGGAATACCAATGGGATGGTACTGATGAATTTGGGGATCGGTTGGCAAATGGCGTGTACTTGTATCGGATTTTGGCCACAAATGAAGATGGGAGCTCCTATGAAAAGCTTGAGAGTAGTACCGACAAATTCTTTAAAAAAGGATTTGGCAAGTTGGTTATATTGAGATAAATATTGCTAACCGATTTCGTAGCATCACCGATATTTGGATGTGATCAGCAAAGAATGCTGACCCGCTCACCTCATAAATAGCTTGTGTTTTTCAGACCACTAAATTTTGTCCAAACATGATCCCATTCAACATTCCCAGGATAACGGGGAATGAAGAACGCTATTTGAGTGAAATACTGCGCCAAGGACAGATCAATTCAGGTGGACGTTTTACGGTTAAGTGTGAATCCTTTTTGGGTGAACTTAGCGGTTGTGAACGAGCTTTACTAACCACATCCTGTACCCATGCATTGGAACTTAGTGCAGTACTATTGGATATTCAACCGGGGGATGAGGTAGTTATGCCATCCTATACCTATGTCAGTAGCGCCAATGCTTTTTTGCTCCGAGGTGCCAAAATCATCTTTGTCGATATTTGTCCAAATCAAATGAATATCGACTCCAGTGAGGTGGAGCGAGCTATTAGCACTAGAACCAAAGCGATTTTGGTCATGCATTATGCCGGGGTGGCTTGTGATATGAAAAGTATCATGAAGATTGCGGAAAACCATGGTATCTACGTGATCGAGGACGCAGCTCATTGTTTGGATGCCTATTACCAAACCCAGCATCTGGGTAGCATAGGCCATTTAGGAAGCTTAAGTTTTCATTTCACTAAAAACATACACTGTGGAGAAGGAGGCGCTTTGCTCATCAATGATCAGCAACTTCAAGTGAGAGCGGAGATTCTAAGAGATAAAGGAACGAATAGGCAAGCCTTTTTGAATGGCCAAGTGAATAAATACACTTGGGTAGATATCGGATCTAGCTACCAACTGAGCGAACTAAATGCGGCTTTTCTCTGGGCGCAACTGGAGCAAATGCATGAAACTACTAAACGTCGACTTCAGATATGGAAACGATATGCTGAAGGCTTGAAGAATTGCCCAAACATCCAGATCATGGGGAACTCTATTGGGCACAATGGGCATATTTTTTATCTCAAATGTGCAAATGAAGATCAGAGGAATGCTTTAATACAATTCTTAAAGGATCACGAGGTTACTGCCTATTTTCATTATATCCCTTTGCATGATTCTCCTTATGGGAGGTTAAAAACAGTTTTTAGTGGCCAGGACCGATACACTACGTATGAAAGCCGAAGATTATTACGCCTTCCTATCTATTTTGATCTAAGCTTGGAGCAGGTAGACTATGTGATTGAACTAGTCCACCAGTGGTCCAAAAGCAGTTAGCTTCCTTTGGCAGTTGGACCTATTTTCGTACTAGCTGTGTTAAATCTGATAAAATATCGGCAGGGTGAAGTTTTACGAATAGGAAGTAAAGCATAAGGCCAATTACTCCAGAGCAGAACAAATGAACAAAGTGAGAAGAAAGTTCTTGCAAATACCAATCGTTTATTAGGTATAATGTTCCAGCCATGGCTACACTACAAAATAGGGTAGGTGCTAAATTTGCAGCAAATTGTTGAATAGAAATTCCCAGTAATTGTCCTGAATAATAGATGTGAGGTATTTGGTTAATTAGAACAGCTACGAAGTATGCTTTAGCTACCCCGACAATTCCCCACTGTAAACCAAAAATGATCCATGCAATAGTTTGCGCCTTTAAAATCAATCCCAGCTTCAACTGCAAATTTGTGGCTCCTTTAGCGAGATATACACTAGAGTACAATCCACTAATGGACTGTATCATGCCCACCAAAGCTAATACTTGTAAGATCGGGATGCTGCCTCCCCATTGATCTCCTAAAATCAGTAGTATAAAGGATTCTGCACTGATACTCAATATTAACATGCCCGGGAAAGTGAAGAAGGCGATAGCCCTGATCCAGGATAAGAACAATGGGCTAGCTAGGGCATTATCATGCTGTAACTTGGAGAGCGTAGGGAATAAGACTTCAGAGACGGCACCCGTGACATTTCGTAGGGGCTGTAGCATGATTCCATATCCTTTTTCATAGAAACCTAGTTGTGTCCCTCCAAATGATTTTCCGATTAAAACCTTATCTATATTTCTTACCCAATAATTGGCAAGCGCATTCAGAAACACCGGACCACTAAAGGTAAATAGTTCGCGCAATGTTACTAAGGAAAATTGCCAGCTAGGTTGCCAACCACTCCAAATCCAGAGTAAAAAGCTTAATAGCCCATGGTAGATTATTTGCTGTGCTACCAAACTCCAGTAGCTATATCCCGTGCTGGCAAGATATACGGCAATGGCTCCGGCTAGGGCCATGGAAATAAAACGGAGGTAGAAGATTTTTTGGAAGGCCAATTTCCGGGTTAATAAAGCCAGCTGTGCGATCTCAAGAGACTCCAAGAAAAAGGCTATTGCCAGAAAATAGGCGATGCGTCCCAATTCAGTAGCCTCATAAAAGCTGGCGATTCCCGAAGCACTAAAGGCTATACCAAGGGCAAGCAGCAGGCCTAAGCCGGCCTGTGTCCAAAAAACGGTGCAAATGGTAGTGTGGTTTAGCTTGTCTTTTTGAATTAAGGCGGCGTTGAGGCCGAGATTAAGTATAGTTCTTAGGAATCCAAATAAGACGGTGAGCATGGCGATGAGGCCAAAGTCATTGGGGGTTAATAGGCGTGCCAGGACAACGGTAAACAAAAGGCTCCCCAGCTGATGCGTGAGTTTATTGGCTAAATTCCATTTGATTCCTCTTGTGATCTGGCTTTTATAGTCAGGTTTAGGCATAATACAACTGAATCCAAGTATCAACCTTAGGGCCCAATACTTTTCTCAACTTCATTATATCTCGCCGATAGAATTTCTTTAAATAAGCAAGGCAGTCGGCTGGAATTTCATAAGTAGGACCAGTATTAATCCTGTTGTTTGTCTGGAAATTTGTGAAGCATTCCATGTTTGAGACTCCTAAAAAGCTGAAGACTTGGTTTAATAGTTCTTCACTATTCGATTCAATATCGTCATAAAATAGAATGCAGAATGCAGAATTGGGGTAGTACTTTTTCCATTTTGTCAGGATTTTTAGATAATTCCCCTTGTTAATAGATAGTGGATTTCTAAAGTGATAAATAAATTCTTTTGAGGAAACCGTCGACAATTCTCGATGATGAAGGGTGCCGTAACTCATCCTTGCATGAGACCATGCTCTATCAATTGGGTCTCTAACTATAAAAAGTAATTTAAGATCGGGCTGGACTCGACGTAGCCACTTGATTTTCCACCATGGTAAAAGGCCATAGTCTGGCATTACTTCGCCTTTGATCAGGTCTGTCCCATTTTCAAAATGTTGATAGTAATCTCTTAAGCTGCTTCCAAAATGTTGATCAAAATAATTCAATACTCGCTCCTCTGGAAGAAATAGCTCTGGGTGGCATCTTAGATTCTCATACAGCCATGTAGTACCCGCTTTTTGGGCGCCAATGCAGAGGAAATTTGGGAATTTAGTCTGGTCTATTCGTTGTTTCCCATAATAATGGGCCAACTTTTCTAACATATTTGGAAAGGCCAAAAAAATGATATTAAAAACTTTCGAAATGGGTTAGTCTTGATTTACCTCTACGACTCCTGCCTGAAACAAGGTTTTTGTATTGGTTGGCCGTTTCTATTAAATCAAGTGGGTTTTGTAAGCCCTAAAGGAACATGGTCATTTTCAAAGGTAAAGATATAAAGCCACCTGGAACTATTTAGCTGTAGTAAGCTACTCTTTACTACGACCAATTAATATGGAATTGGTTTCCTTTAAATCTTCATAATCTGAAAGGTGTTGCAAGTTACAGAATGAAAATAGCTCTTGGTAGAAAGCAACCGATCTGTAATTCCAGTATCTATTAGATCGCAGGTCCGAGGTGTTTTCAATTAGGCAGACTATGGCATTAGGTTTCATAACTCTTCTCAATTCTGCAATCGTGCTAGGCAAGTTTTTATTAGAAATGCCACCAAGAACCAGGCATACCCATACCAGGTCAACAGATGCATTTTCCAACGGAAGCTTTGATCGTTTTAAATGACGGTAGTTGACTTGTTTGGATTTTGGAGCAATGTCAAGAAAACCCGATACAGGGTCAACGGCAATCGTTTTTCCCCCTATCAGTTCGGCCAAGGCCATGGAGAACCGACCATGACCGCAACCATAATCCAGGGCTATTTCTTCTTGTCCCGTTAAATACTCGCTTACATACGGGAAAATTTGATTCTTTTGACGAGTAGTCAATGCAAGCATCTCATTCTCGGAGTGCCTAAGGTCTAAGACCGCTCTGGCTCCGTATTGATCAAAACGATCATGCCAATATGCGATCTGAGGGTATCTAAACCGTCGAATTTCCCTAAGCAATTTATATCTTATATCCATCAAATTCATGGCCAATGGTTTAGCATGGCTTAGTAAATATCGAGATTGAATTTAATACTCCATAATGGTAGACTTACCAGATTATCTCTTCAGAATTAATTAGTAGAAATCCGACGCCGTGAACGTCCTGCATTTATTCAATCATTACTTACCCCAAACGGAAAACTGGGCCTATCACCTAGTTCGGAATATCCCTGAAGCACGTACCTTTATAGCTGCCAAAAGATATCTACCAGGGGAATTTTTGCATCAAGACTTCACATTCTATGAGCATCCCTTCGGAGAGCTAGATAAACTAAACGAAAGTTGGCGTAAGGAAGGTAACATCGGACTTAGTAAGCGCCTGTTGTACAAGGGAAGGAAGCTCTTATTTGGAGACATGAGGCGGTTTTTGGTTCCTTTTATAAAAGATCATCAAGTACAGATTCTACACGCACATTTTGCTGATATTGGCTGGTATTATCATCGATTGGCTGCTAAAACTAAGTTACCCTTGGTCGTGTCATTTTATGGTTGGGATTATGAAATGCTAAGTCGTACAAAGCCCGTCTACGTAATGCGCCTGCAAAAACTCTTTCAGAACGCAGATGCTTTGGTGTGTGAAGGCCCACATGGAGCAGAGACTTTGGTACAAAAGGGGTGCCCCGTAAAAAAAGTTCATGTCGTCCCGTTAGGGGTTCAAGTCGAGAAAATTCCCTTTTTTCAAAGAGATAAGAAGGCGCAGGAACTAAAACTATTACAAGTCGCTTCTTTTACTGAAAAGAAAGGACATATTGCCACCTTAAAAGCGGTTGCTAATTCACGAAAGCAATGCCCTGGTTTAAAGTTGACCTTTGTAGGAGGAAGTAATCAGCCCGGCTATAGGTCATTTATTCAGAAAGAAGTAGCGAGACATGGTCTATCAGGTTGTATAAATTTCATTGATCAAATTAACTTCTCGTCCTTACATTCTTTTATGAAGGATTTTGATGTCTTTATTCATCCCAGCTGTCATGCTGAAAATGGAGATTGTGAAGGCGGAGCGCCAATTGTTCTCCTGGATGCTCAAGCCACGGGCATGCCGGTCATTAGCACGATACATTGTGACATTCCTTCAGAAGTATTACAGGGAAAGACTGGGCGCTTGGCTCTAGAAAAAGATCATGAAGCCATTGCTGGATTTATCCGAGAGTTTTACCAGATGAATGCTGAAGCGTATCAACTTATCGCTAAGGCCGCCCGACAACACGTTGCCGAAAACTATGATATCCCAAAAAATGCCACGCAATTGGGTAAGCTCTACAAGAAACTTATTAGAAAATAGTGAACCAACCCTTTTTCTCTATTGTGCTGCCCACCTATAATCGCGAAAAACTAATTGTGAAGGCAATCGATAGTGTCGTTAGCCAATCTTTTAATGATTGGGAACTCATTATTGTAGATGACGGCTCTGGAGATAAAACCAAAGAGGTGGTCGCTCAATATAAGGAACCTGCAATCCATTATTTTTTTCAGGTGAACCAGGGAAAAAGTATAGCGAGGAATACTGGAATTGCTAAAGCGCAAGGAGAATTTATTTGTTTTCTGGATAGCGATGACTATTATCTACCTCAGCACCTGGAGATACTTTCCCAGGAGATTAAAAAGAGAAATTATTTACCAGCCGTGTACCGTACCGGCATGCAGAGTGAGGGGGGACGAAAGCAAGATAGATCTTCATTTTTTGAGCATAAGGCAGGACTAAATCCCATCCTATTCTTTGCTGAGCATATGGTTGGCACCAATACCATTTGTATTCACAAAAGTGCTTTTGTTAAACACAGGTTCGAGGAGAGGTTCCACTTTTTTCAAGATACCCACTTACTCTTAAGGATACTTGTAGATTTCCCGTTCTTCCAGATAAAGAGGTATACTAGTATATATAGAGTTCATTCGGAAAGGAGTTCCTACACCATCTATGACCAGGAAAATCCCGAAGTCTTAATTGAGAATAATGTAGCGGCAATTAAAGATCTCTTTGATACTTATGCAGTAGAGCTAGCCCCCCACTTGAGTACGAAGCTAAGGAACGCGATGGTCAGTAGAAAATATATGGATCACGCAGCAGAAGCTTTGGTGGCAGGGAAGTTAGGAACATCAGTAAAGTGTTTCCGAAAAGCACTGACTTATGATCCTCAGTATAAATATTGGCAACGCTACGTCCGCTACTTGCCAAAACTACCGCTGAAATTCTTCTTTAACTATCCTCCCGCTCGCTGATCGTACATTCATTATGTCCACCACATTTAAAGCGTCATTGAAACGGCAGTTGTATGAGCTTATCATGCATGTCAATAAGTTTGAGATAGGTGATGACCTTCTCATCTTTGGCGACCCCAGGGGGGGTACTACTTGGTTGATGGAGCTGCTAGGAACGATAAAGGGGACGATTTTGGTCGATGAACCACTACATTTGAGAGATGGGTGTTTGCCTGCTGAACTTAATTTTGGATGGCGCCAAGCGATTCCCAGGAATGCTGAGTGGTTAGCTGCGAAGGAAGCTTTCGAGGCGATGCTGAATGGGAAGCAACTATCATTATCTGCATTACGGCATAATGGCTTGACAAGAATTCTAGGCGGGAGTCGTTTAGTTTTTAAGTTTACCAGAGGAAATGCCCTCTTGCCCTGGCTATGTCAGCAATTTGAACTTACCTATTCGCCCATATATCTTCTTCGGCACCCAGTAGCAGTAGCGTCCTCACAAATTCGGAATTTCCCAACAAGCTCAAGGTTCCGAGTCTTTGAAATTCCGGACACCCCTTATAACGAAATCTATAAAGAGCACTCGATTTTTCTGCAGCATCTTGATTCACGCCTTCAGCAGCTGGTGGCCCTTTGGTGTATACACAACTATCAGACCCTAGCCGAACCGCCCAACAAGTGGATAAAGGTCCACTATGAACAGCTGATGTTAACTCCAGAAACTGTACTGAAAGCGATTTCAGAGTCTTGGGGTATGCCATTTCCCAGTAAGATGTTTGACAATATAACTGTTCCAAGTTACTCCGATGTCAGCCATGATCTGCGTAGAAATAAAATGGAGCAGATAGAGAAATGGCATGGTAAAATGGGAAATGAAGAACTAGAAAAGATCCAACGGATTTTAGACCATTTTGGTATCACCGATTATCAGGCCCATGTGATCATGCCAATGCATATTAGTTCCTGGGAGATTTGAAGTAAAGTTCGATTTAAGTTTCATAATTGGGAAAAGAAATTGCACTAGTTGAATTAGCAAGCCACAATGAAGTAGTGGCTAGTTATTATCAAATATTGAAGGCTGCTGGGTTTACCATTACAGTTTACTCAAATTCTTTTATTCAAAGGCAGTTATACAAAAAATTGGATGATGTAAGTTGGAGTATTCAAAGATCGGGTGAATCCATTAAAGGATATATTACTCGGGTCAAGAAAAAAATGGAGTCTGCTGATTTAATTATTTTCACTACCATCGAAAAGAACTTTCCCTATTTTACTCGATTGCAATTCAAAACACCACGGTTATTGGTGATCCATAAAATGAATATGTTGCTAGAACCAAGGAAATCTTTCCGATTCGATTCTAGCTTTCAACAGAACATTAAGGATTTACTTAAGATCGCCCGATACTATTTTCTGCGTGAACAAAAGAGAAATCTAAGATTTGCTCAATCATTTGATGGCCTGATCTTACCAAGCCAGGAAGTTAAAAGATACCTGCGATCCAAGGAATGGCATTCTAGGCTGCCTAAGCAAATCGTCATGGAATTTGCCATCCACCAACAACTTATTTACGATCATGATAGTGATATGCCAATACGTATTGTAATACCTGGAATCATCCATGAAAAAAGCAGGGATTATGAAATAGTTATCAAGGCTATTAGGAAGCTTCAATTACAGGAACCCGTAGAACTAATTCTTTTGGGAAAATTGAGAGGAAATTATGGTCGTAGAATCCTGCATGAACTCGAATTGTTACAAGGAAAACTGTTTACCGTTCGTTCATACAGGGAATTCATTCCACAAAGGGAGTTTGACACTGTCCTTCAACAAGCTGATTTTTTACTTTTACCGATGATTAGACATCCTAAGATTAGCATATTTAAAGAGATCAATGGGCATACTTGTGTATCGGGCAACATTAGCGATTTATTACGATTTGGAACACCCGCTATTATTCCGGGATACTATCCTCTAGACCCTGCTATCCAGCCTTTAGTAGATGTTTATGATTGCGAAGACCAATTAAAGGATTTATTGAGTAAGTGGCTAGAACAAGATATTTACTCGAAAAAAAGAGCCCAGATATTTAGCCAAATGGGTCAATTTACAGCAGCGAGTATAGCTCGTCAAGTAAAGGGTAAACTACTTGATTATTTGGACTGATAAATATAACCTTGCCTAGTATAATTCAAAAAGGTTTTTACTATACCCGCCTTAATGATGAGAAATCTGCAAATGTGGGGGTATTAAAGAAATGCAAAGCCCAGTGTAAGGCTTTTGAAGACTGTGGAGTGAGGATGGATTTCTTGACCTATTCTGGTCAGGGTGTAAAGCTGAACGGAGCTGTCATAAAACCAATGAGATTTGGAAATTTATTTGAAGACTCTCTCAAGTTTTTATCAATCTGGGATTTGAGTTTGTTGAAGCTTGTCGATTTTTCTGCCTATGATATTATTTATATTCGCTACCCCTTGTGCCATCCCATGTTTATGTATTTCTTGGCGCGGCTCAAGCGAATGAATAGAAGGGTGAAATTGATTGTAGAATTCCCTACATTTCCTTACTATTTAGAGTTGTCTAGTAGGGGATACTTCTTTCAGGGGGTTGGATTTATTGATAGGTTTTGCCGAAGATTCCTCCGCTATTGGGTGGATTTAGCTGTTCATTATGGAATGGGCCAAGTTTTGAGGTTACCTACCCTAAACCTGACAAATGGAGTAGGCCAGGTTGGTCGATCAAAAGTAGCGGGTAAAGCAGGAATAAGGAAGACTAATATCATCGCTATCGGTAGCTGGAATTATTGGCACGGTATTGACCGATTATTGCAGGGTTTAGTAGAACATAAAGGGATGAAGGTAAATGTAGTAATAATCGGCTCAGGACCAGCAGTCTTGGAGTGGAAGAAGTATGCTAGTGCTTCACAGCCGAAAGTAGATCTCAAGTTTCTTCCTCATTTGTCTGAGCAGGAATTAGGCCTATACCTCAAAGAAGCAGATTTAGCTATCGGTTCGCTTGGTATGTTCAGAAAGCGAGTCTTCTTGGACTCATCTCTTAAACATAGAACCTATTGTGCGGAATCAATCCCTTTTGTTTTAGCCACAGAGGACCCAGATTTTCCTCCTGCCTTACCCTTTGTGCACTATGTGGCGGCGGACAATACCCCGATAGATATTATTCAGCTTCTACAATGGCTTTCTCAGCTTCGAGCGGATTTCCCTAACTATCAACAGGAAATGCGTAATTACGCTATCGAACACCTTAGCTGGAATGTACGAATCAAACAGGTGCTGAAGGCGATTTATGATTAGCTGTCTTCATGGAATGTTTTTTTTTAAGACTGGGAAAAGCGATGTAGCGCGCAATTGCGCGCACATAGTGGTCAATAATTAGTGTTTCATCGAACTCCTCCAAGACCTTCCTTCGACCGGCCAAGCCCATGAGTTCTCTCTCTCTTTGATTTAATTCTGTAAAAACCAGGATTTTATTTATTAGGTCCTTTGCATCTTTGGGCTTGCACAACAACCCATTCTTACCATCTTCCACAACTTCTTTACAACCAACAAAATCTGTCGTAATAATCGGTTTTCCCATGCTAGCAGCTTCAAGTAAGATCCTTGGAACACCTTCTCCGAAATAAGAGGGTAAAACTACACAATCTGTTTCATGTATAAATGGGCGAATATCTTCGCTTTCACCGTGATACTTGATAACTTCTTGATTTTGCCATTCTTGTATCGTGCTATGGGACACACCGTCTGGATGATCAGGCACTATGAACCCAACCAAATGGAACTCGCCTGGTAGGTTGTTTTCTTTGAAATATCGTGCTGTTTGGTAAAATTCTCCAACTCCTTTACTCCACACTATACGCCCCGCGTATAGAAACCGCAGTTTAATTCTGGGTGATATCAATTTTTTAGGCTTGGGTCGATACCAATCAATATTCACGCCCTCACTAGGCAGGACAAAGGTTTTGCTAGCCTTGATCATCTTATTTTTTAAGAAATAATGGCGATCGTCCTCATTAAGAAACCATAGTTCCTTAGTTAATAAGCTAGCTAGCCGGTAAAGCGATTTCACTGCCCTTGCTGCCAATTTATTCTTCTCATCACGTAATAATCCTAGTCCGGTCGTAACAGCTATGGCTGGAATTCTATTCCAAAATGCGGCAATGCTTCCGTATATATTCGGTTTTGCAGTATAGTGAATGATAAAATCAAAACGCTCTTGTCGATATACTTCACTTAAGAAACGTAGGATGCCTAATTCCTGAATAGGGTTGGTGTTATACATCGAGTTAGGTAGAGGAATAAAATGAAAGCCCAAAGCCATCAATCTGGTACTGTAATGATCATGAGGAGCGATGATATAGAGTTGCAGTCCCATACTCTTCAGCCTAAGTAAGAGGCCTAATCGAAAATTATGGGTATACCAAGAGGAATTACAAACCATCGCTACCTTCACTAAAGGTCTGGCAGATGACACGGTATCGTGTCTACTAAGAGGAACCCTATTATTCATGGAATTCTTATAGCTATCTGATTAAATAAAACTACCTTCTGCCATTGGTGAAAACCTAATGAACAGAAGAAATATATTGGTTTGCTTAGTGTGTTCTGTAGACTTTCCAGGAATACTGGAGAAGGGTAGAAGAAGGCCGAGTCAATTGGCTGTGTTTGTGAAGGGAAGCCAATTAAGAAATAGGTATATGTAATGGCCAACTATCCACCTCAGAAGGCAAGATAGACAAATCTTTTTAGAGCAAAAAGATTCTAGGATAAATGATCTATTCAAGGATAAGTCTTTGGTCGATTGGTAAATCAAAGGGTATCGTTTCCGAATTGCTCTTGTACTTTTCCTCGGAGTTGCTTAATCTCCTGTTCACGATTCTTAGGATATATGAGCAAAACATCACTTTCATCAACAATGATGAAGTCATCAAGTCCTCCAATTACTGCTAACTTGTCAGGGCTGATTCTAATCAAAGAGTTATGGGTGTCGTGCAATAAAATGCTATCTCCTTGGGTCACATTTCCTTGCGAATCTTTATCTGATTCAACATGTAGCGAACCCCATGTACCAAGGTCAGACCATCCGAAGCTAGATGGGATCGTGTAGACATTTTCTGCTTTTTCCATAATAGCAAAATCGACAGAAATCTTCGGAGTAGTTGGGTAGGCTTGATCTATGAAGGCCTGTTCGGTATCCGTATTGTAACAACTAAGGTTTGCACCTAAAATTTCGTGTATGGCCGGAGCATGTTTTTGGAAGGCTTCAAGTACACTAGCCGTTTTCCATATAAAGATTCCTGCATTCCAAAGATACTCACCGCTGGCTACGAAGGCTTTTGCCTTTTCCAGGGGCGGTTTCTCTGTGAATTTTTTCACTTTGTGTACTTGTGCCTCTGAAGCAATTGGTTCATAATTAATATATCCGTAGCCTGTATCCGGTCGATTAGGTTCAATGCCTAAGGTTAGTAAGGCGTCGTTGCTAGAAGTAAAAGTCAGGGCTTTCTGCAAGGCATCGATAAATCGCTGTTCCTGTAGGATAATATGATCAGATGGAGCTACCACTAGGTTTGCATCTGGGTTAAGTGCCTGAAGTTTAAAGGCAGTATAAGCAATACAAGGTGCTGTGTTATTTCTAGAAGGTTCGCACAAAATTTGGTTATCAGTTAACTCAGGAAGATGCTCCTTCACTTGTTCCTTATACTTCCCATTAGTAACGATAAAAATGTTTTCTGCAGGACAGAGGGCTAGGAAGCGTTCGAAAGTCAATCTAAGCAAGGACTTACCCACGCCCATGATATCTAGAAATTGCTTGGGGCGTTCCTCTCGACTGGCTGGCCAAAAACGAGAACCTACGCCTCCGGCCATTATGGCTACATAATTATTACTCATTACTAAGGGCTGCGAAATTTAGGTTTGAAAAACAGAGAGTAGAAGCAGAAATATTGATCAGCTCAACTGCCTATCTAAACGGACTCTAGATATAAATGTTACCCAAAAACCGATAATAATTATGGCAGAACAATGAATGAAGTGCTTGATTGGCGGGCACCAAAAAAATATAGCTAAAAGTAAGAAAGGAAAACTAGATAAGGCTGTCATTCATAAAGGAATGCCCTTGAACCAGTTTTTTAAAGGACCTGGACTGAAAGAGTTCCTGTAGCTCCTCGCCATGACTCGTATTGTGAAGATCAGTTCCCAAGAAGTCTATCATTCCTTCTTTGAGGAGTTTTTCGGCTGTTTTTTGTGTGACGGAACCATAATGACCATTGAGAGACAGGAGGTTCAATTGGAAATAGCAGCCTAGATCTTTCAAACGCTCAAATTTAGCAAGGGACTTTCCCAGGTAATTATATCGTTCTGGGTGAGCCATTATTGGACGATATCCTTTCATTCTCATATTGAAGATATATTCCTCTGCTTTTGGAGGCGCAGCCATGAAGGACATTTCAACCAGCACTAAATCTTCATGAATTGGCAAGAGTTCTTTTTTCTGTAGTAGTTCTTCAAAGTGATCATCCAAGAAGTACTCTGCTGCTGCGTTAATTTCAACGGCTAGATTCTCCTCCTGTATAGCTGTTCTAAGAACGGAAAGACCATCGATAATGGTTGCTTGATCATTGGGATACAATTCACTATAAATATGGGGAGTGGTAATTAGTTTTTGGAAGCCCAGTTCAGCCAGTTGACGAATCAAGGAGAGGCTATCCTGCAGGTCTTTGGCGCCATCATCAATACCCGGGATCAAGTGGGAATGCATGTCTACTTGGACCGGTGATTTTAATGGGCCCCGGTCTTTCTTCCGAAAAATTGAAAACATCCTAGTGTGCTCCTTCCTCTATAGGTTTCTTGTCTTTTAGAATCACTGGTTTAGGGGGAAGCCCTTTCAGTAAGCGAAAGTGAAGTTGGCTTCCAGGAAATAGAATAGCCCAAGCTGTGAGAAAAATAATCAACAAATCTATCCCAAATGAGGCATGTTCCTGATACCACAGCTCTAGCGCGCCTTTGTAAGGAGCGATATTCTTCCTATAAAATTCATGTGGATCTTCCCCGCTGGCGGATATGATTCTTTCCTCATCGCGAAACACAATGGAACCAACGCCTGTAATGCCCGGTTTCATATTGTAAACTCGCTCTTGAGCAATTGTAGGGTAGTAGCTAAATGCCCGATCGTCTAAAGGGCGAGGTCCTACAATGCTCATGTCCCCAATCAAGACGTTGAAAATCTGAGGTAACTCGTTTAGTTTGCTTTTCCTCAAGTATTTGCCTACAGGCGTGACTCTAGGATCATTTCGCAAGGTTATCGTTCCTGTTCCAATATTTGGACTGTCCTTTAACATGGTAGCAAACTTCCAAATATCAAATTTTCTGTTTTTCAATCCAATTCTCTTTTGGAAATAAAATACGTATCCTTCGGCTGTTAGCCGTAGTGCAAGGCATACGGGAATCAGGATCGGAGAAAGTAAGATTAGCGCAATGGTGGCTAATAATAAGTCTAAAATTCGTTTTGCAATCTTGTACATCCGTGGGAGGTTTAGTAGGGATGATGGCTTGCTCTTAGGTTTCTTACATCCTTTGATCAAGGTTTTTACCTTTCTCAATATGTTCAAAGTTCGGGATAAAATCCTTAATTAAGTGGACTATCTTAAACTTGTCAATATCTTCTTTCTCAAACAGTACTTCCAATTCTTTAAACATCATACTGATTTCGGCCTCGTCCCTTGTGGCTTTTCCCTTTATCACTCCTAACGCCTCAAAGCGATCCATTTGAACCCCTTCCTCGTCGGTATAAAATTCTTCGAAAAGCTTTTCACCAGAAGTATCAGTAGGGAAATAGTAAACGGGATACTTTTTCTGTCCTACTTGAAGTTCATTTGCCTTTTCTCTTGCCTCTTGTTCTGTTTGGCAATAATCAGGCTCAAGTCCTATTGCTGTAAGCAGCGCATCGGCAATCGAAGAAAATGTCATCATTTGTTCCTCGCCAAGTTTTGGGAAGAAAATATCGCCACTTTCACCCAATATACAAGCCAGCAGGCAAAGTTGCCCTGACTCTTCTGGAGAAACAAAGTACCTTTTTACATCGAGTGGACTAGAGAAGGGTTGTTGTTTGGCTAGCCGCTGCAGAAAACCAGCTAATAAACTGCCATTAGAGAAGGCTACATTCGCGAAGCGTGCGGTTTTAATGGGCAAAAACTTAGAATAGCCTAACAACACCTCCTCCATCAGTTTTTTACTAGCCCCCATTACATTAACAGGGTTGGCGGCCTTATCGGTTGATACACAGAAAAAGTGAGCAGGCGGATGCTCCAATAAAAGATCCAGAAGTCGCTTAGTACGCATCACATTATTGTCAATCATCGCTTCGATAGAGTAATGATCCTTTTCAGAACGCACATGTTTATGTGCAGCAAAATTGGCGACTATATCGAAAGGCCCTTCTTTTCCAAGTAACTTTGCAAAGACTGGGTCCCCAAAATTAATGGGATAGGTGATATAGTTGGCAGGGATATTAAATCCGATGGAAGAGCGCAAATCTCTTGTTAATTCAGTAAGACCATTTTCATTGGTGTCAACAACAACTAGACGACTAGGTTTGAAGCGTAGTAAAGCCTTTATAAAAGAGCTTCCGATAGTACCTGCTCCACCAATGACAAGCGCAGAGTGACCATCAATTCTTTCCGCTAGAACCGATCTATTTAAACGTAAATCCTTACTTAATAAGCTTTTAGGGCGGAGCGTAATGTGTTTTTTGATAAACTCCGCAATATTTATGTTTGTGATCATGCGTTTATGGGATAATTAACTTGCGTGAAATTCATTTTCATTATCTAATGCAAAATTGCCTTCTTGTAGACATGAAATTGCTGCGTTCGGAATCCAGTTTAGCTCCTTTCTAGCCTTTTTATCAGAAAAAGTTAAGGTCTGTGTCATTTTCAGTAGCCTAGACGAGGTTAACGGAAATGGAATACTAAGTTGCTGCGCGATGTCACCTCCTCTAGCCAACCATCTAACTGCACCTAAGGGGACCTCCATCTGAATGGTTTTTGAGAGTCCTTCTGCTATTGCATCTTCGATTTCATTGAAGTAAGGATGATGGCCATCGGTAAGGTTGAATACTCCGGATTTCCCTCGGAGTTCTGGTATCAATTTGGCTATATCTTTGGCTAAGACCAAGCTTTTTCGGGCTGGATTCTTCTTGATTTTAAAATATCGACCAGATTGGATAGCCGTAATGATTTTCCCCAAGTTCCCTGGTGGGTTAGGGCCGATAATTAGTGGAAGTCGGAGTATAACCAAATTTACACTATGATTTTGGCACCAATCTTGGATCGCTGCCTCTGCTAGAATTTTACTCTTGGCATATGGAGAATTTCCATTTAACGGATGATTCTCATCAATATTTTCTCCTTCTTCCCGGCCATATACTGCTACTGTACTAATGAAGATGAATTGCTTAGGCGGTTGATCTAATTTTTCTAAACCTTGGAGGAGGTGTAGGGTTCCTTGATGGTTTACTTGGTAGAATGCCTCTTCTTCAGTTTTTGTCTTGGGGATGGAGTGGGCTTTACCGGCGGCGTGGATGACCACGTCAATTTGATCCTTCAAGGTCGGCGTATAGAACTGAAGGTCACAAGTAATGTCTACCTCTGCGTTTCGTCCCAACGTAATCACCGGCCCTATTGGTGAAAGCTGTAAAATTACTTTGCCTAAAAAGCCTGTGGCTCCGGTTAGTAAGGTAATATGTCTTTCAGGACTGATTGGCAAATTTTTTCTTTAGGTAAGCTATTAGGTTATTTGGCCAATTTTTGTCCATGCAAGGTTTTTCTATTAGCAGGAAAAAAAATGCAGTAACTATCCAAATGGCTGGAACGAGAATTAATATGACAATTAGTAATGATAGATCGTAGTTACCGAAATAAATACTAAAAGGTTTGATGGCAAGGTGTATAAATGGATAATGAAGCAAATACATGGTATAGCACATGCCTCCGGTAATGGCTACAATTTTTCGACTCATCACCCAGTTGCTGATAGGCCCTTTAAAGGCTCCAATAAACAAAGGGATAATTAGCAAAGTCCGGAAGTATCGAGGAAACGGTAACTCCCGACTATAGATAAAGATTCCTAGTAAAGCGGCTCCAAAAATCAGATCCCAGATAAAATTACGCTTGGAAAAAAAAGCTGGCTTTCTGAGATAAAGATCTGCGAGAATAAACCCTACCAGGAAAAAACTCCCATAGTACAAAAGGGATTGTCCAAGATGTAAGGAACGAATAGTAGGTTTAAAGTGGATGCCGATGTAAATGTCGGCAAGAATCAGGAATAGGAACACTAGATATAGCAAAAGAGGACGGGAGATCTTGAATAGCCAGGCAATAACAGGCGCCAAGATGTAAAATTGAACTTCTGTTTCCAGACTCCAAGAAACTGGCAAGATAGGATTCCACTCATTATAAACAAAGTAATGCGTGTAGGTCAATCCGGCTAGAAAACGTTGGAATAGATCTGTAATAGAATGTTCTCCCATAATTACAAGAAGAACAAAGAAACCCGTCAAGAAGAAGATATAAGGAGGCTCTAATCTCGTCAGTCTTCGAGTGAAGTAGGCCCCCAGTTTTACTTGTCGACCACCATGTTGGTATTGTTTGACGAATGGAAGTCCCAAGATAAAACCACTAATAGCAAAAAAAACAAAAACACCATTTTGTCCATTCTTTAAGAGCAAATCGAAAAAGCTTTGCGATACAAGATCGGCTCCCACTGCATTTTCTCTGTAGAAATGGGTATGCAGATGCATCAAGACAACGCTGGCAATGGCAATGAATCTTAGACCGTCGACCTCAGCAATATAATTACCAGAACTCGTTATGCGTTTGAGCCGATCTAAATTTAAAGACATATGATTCCTTGATGAATTACTAGGCTAGAGTAGAGAATGGAAAGATGGAAAATGTTATTGCTCTAGAATTTGAAGATAAGAAGTACTTAATTGACTGTAAGTATGATATTTAAAAACGAACTCTTTTCCTTTTTCTCCCAGTTGCTTTCTGTCAGACGGGGACATTCTTGAAAATTGTAAGAGACCATCAATAATCCCCTTTGGAGTATTGTCTACGATAAGGCCCGCCCCAGACTCTTTAACGGGATCTATAATGCCACTTTGAGCAGATAGAATCGGCTTAGCAGCAGCCATATAATCGAAGTATTTGTTTGCCGAGACACCATACCTGTAGAGGTTAGAGGTATGCCACCCTATGAAGCAGATATCAAACTTGCTGATGTAATGGGAAACTGAAACTTTATTAACTTTCGAAATGAACAAGCAATTATTGCATTCTGCTACTTGTTCGGCATAGGTTTCTTTCATGTACCCATCTCCAAGAATCACAAAGAAGGGTGAATCCTCATTCGTGGCCAAGCTCTTGATCGCTTCGAAGAAGGGATCAAGAGCATTGGCAAAACCAATCGTTCCGGCATACCCCACAACCAGCCGATCCGTAGGTATATGTGATGTTTGTCCGTTAGTAGATTGACTTTTAGGTAGCAGGGATAAATCAAATCCATTAGGTAGATAATGGTACTTGACTGGGACCAGAGAAATTTTATTGATATATTTTTCAGATCCTTGTAGAACTGAAACTATTTTGTCAGCCTTACGATAGGCAAACTTTTCGAACCAGCTAATAATCCGGATAAAAGGATGCCTTCTTGAATATCCCATCAACTCAATAGGTGTGAGGGGCCAAAGATCTCGAACTTCAAAGATAAACTGCTTGGCTTTTAGTCTGTTCTTTAAGAAATAGGCCATGGGAGCGGGGAAGATGCTCATGGAACTATGAATGATATAAGTTGGCCGGCCAACCTTCCTTTTTAGCCAAAGCAGTCCCAAAAGACTAGCCGTAAAAAAGAACATAGCAAAGAAGCGAGTGAAGTTCTTTGGGTTATAAGAGGGCGTCTTAATCCACAAGAATTCCACACCCTGATAATTTTCCAATGTATATAGCCCTTCCATACGGGAAGGCTTTTTAAACATATGGTTATTCCCAGTGCTAATAATGACTACTCTGTGGCCCTGCTCAAGCCACCCCTTTGCCAGGAAATAATGTCGTTCTCCCCAGCCTGACTCTGGAGTTCCCGCGAACTGGTTGATGACCCAGATGGTTTTTTCTGACATATCACTACAACCTCATTAATCACTTAAGTAGTGTGACAATAGATATTCCTAATTTTAGGTAACGAATTTTGAGGCCAGGGATGGCAGTAAAATTGCTCCTAGCCGTAGGCTAAGTACCTGTCCCGCTCCTTTCCAGCGGGAAGATTTTTTCTTACGAAGGCTGAACGAAAAAGACACAGCAGAAAAATAGGAATGTACTACTTAAAGTGTCTATCATACCATCTACTGAATAGATAAACCCTAAGCATAGATTTATGATCTAGTTTCTTACTGCGAGATGTAAATACATCTAAGATTTGCTTATTTTCTAGATACGGATTATTCATTTTTTGAATATAATCTAGAAAATGCGAATAGTAAGTTGAGTACATCCATTCCTTTTCAGGCGTAGCGAAGCCGAGTTTACTTTTTCTAGCCCGGATCGACTCTGGCAAAATGCCCTTCATACTTTCTCGTAAAATAGCTTTCGTATAGCCGTTTCGGATTAAGTAGTTTGATGGAAGACTTAGAACAAATTGAACCAGTCGATAATCTAAAAAAGGAACTCTACTTTCCAGGCTAAAGGCCATGGAGTTTCTATCCTCGTACCTTAACAACTGCGGGTAGCTGTAATACAGAATGTCTTCAAGAGACTTGGTCTTAAAGCCACTGGCACCACTAATGCCAATATTGTGCTGCCTTGGCCTGGCCAACAAAGCAGGACTCAAAAATTGATCTACATTGGTTCGGTTCAGATACCTACGGACTCCTTCTAAGTCAAATAAATTGAGCCCACTCGAGGTCAAGAACTGGAAGGCTTCCTTTATGGTAAGGTTCAGTTTTCGCTGCTTCAAAGTCTCTTTCAAGAAAAAGAAAATAAATTTGCGATATCCGCCTAAAAGTTCATCTCCCCCCTGACCATCCAGGAGGACGATGCTACCTTTTGATTTAGCTAGTTGCATCACATTCCACTGAGCAATAACACCCAGCCCAGAGATGGGCTCATCCTGCATCCATAGAATTTTGTCCAGCAATTCAAGGTCTTCAAATTTATTCCTTTCGGAGTATAACTGTAATCCCGAATATTGTTCGATGACTTGCTTAGCATAGGAGAGCTCACTAAGCTTAGGATCTTGATTGTCAATGTTGTAGGCGTTTATTGTCTTTCCTAGCCAACCACAAGTAGAAACTATGCTCGATGAATCCAGTCCACCGCTTAGACAAGCTCCAACTTCCACATCGCTACGAAATCTCAATTCTATGCTATTCTGAAATAAAGTCTTGAACTCTTTAGAAGCCTCTTCGAAAGAAATATCAGTTCGGGAGCTGATTTCTGCTTGCCAGAATCGCTGGAAGGATAAGGGGGATTGCCATTGATCAAAATCTATCGTCGTATACGAAGCTGTAGGGAAACGATGGACGTCTTTGAAAAAAGTTTTATCTGAGGCATCAAGTACGGCGCTACAAAGGAAATCCCGAATGGGGCCCTCCTCAATAAACTTGGGAACATCGTCCTGAAAAACCTGCTTAATCTCGGAGAAGAAACGAATACCCTCATGAGATTGGTGATAGAATAGTGGCTTGATTCCAAACCGATCTCTGGACAATACCAACTTACGGGTTTTGAGGTCCACAATACACAAGGCCCACATCCCATTAAATTTTTCGAAGCATTGATTGCCCCATTGGATGTATGCCTTTAAGAGTACTTCGGTATCAGAAGCAGTGCGGAAGGAATAGCCCAAAACCCTAAGTTCCTCCTTCAATTCCAAGTAGTTATAGATCTCACCATTAAAGATCATATGGTATTCTCCGGACTCATCTGAGAAAGGTTGATTCGCTACTTCATTGAGGTCTATAATTGCAAGTCGTCTAAAACCGAGCGCAATTTTGTGCCCATCATTGCGAGCAAATTCATGTTTTCGGGACAGTTCTTGATTCACCAAATCATAAACTAAAAACCCCTCATCATCGGGACCACGATGGGCAATGCTACTGGTGGCCTCCTTTAGTTTTATGTCCTTATTTCCGATATAAGCGTAAATTCCACACACAACAGAACTGTCCTAATTTGATTTCTCTAAGAGGTGGATAAAATCTTGAGCAATTTGAGTGGAATCAAATCTGCGCATATGTTTAAAGGCTACTTCGCCCATTTTTCTTTGCTGTTCAACATCTTCGAGCATAATATGATACTTATCATGAAATGCATCAGCTTGATACGCGCTCGTTCTACCGATGATATATCCACTTACTCCTGGTTTTACATATTGATCAACATCACCACAGTCCGTTGAAATTATCGGTAGGCCTACTGCCATCGCTTCCAGGACTGCGTTGGGTGTCCCCTCATAATCAGAAAAGTGAAGAAAGATATTTGCCTTTGATAGGTAGCGCGGGATATCTCTATCCGGCCCGTGAAATATCAATTGTTTTCCTAAGTCTTTTGTTTTTACCGTCTCTCGAAATTCCGGCAGTAATGCTCCACCTCCGATGTGAATATGTCTGATGGTAGGCCTAATCTTCCGAGTGGTCTCAATCAGTTCTACGAGTCGATCCATACGCTTTTCAGGTAAAAGACTTCCTACGGAGATGGAGTCGAACTCAATAGTTGCTGAACTTCTTTGGAAAAGCCGTCGATCAATGTAGTTTGGAAAATAATGGTAGGTCTTATGCTTTAACCACCAGGTTCTCTTTAATCCCTGGATGGCTTTGTTACTGTTTACAATGAAGCATTGGGGAAAGAGTAGCGAAAGAGCCTTTTTGGGCCCCATTTCAGCGAGCATATACTCGGCAGAGCTACGAATTGCGCCAATGGGTTTTGATTTAGTGAGAGAGCTAGCTAAGAATACTTGGAAATTAGTGAAGTTGGAAAAGGATATAACGTGCTTAGGTTTTTCCTTTTTAATCAACCTACGTAAAGAAAGTAATTTCGTTTTAAAACTGGTGTCGGGAGATTCGCCCCATAAGTTGTCCGCAAGATGCTCTTTGAAGAATTCGTAGTAATAAGCCGTTTCATAGTGATTCCAGACAAAGCAGCTAACCTGAATACTTTCTAGTTTACTTAACTCTGAGATTAAGTAGGACAATTGCCTTTCCAATCCACCATTCTCTAGTTGATCCACTACAAATAATAGCCTCATATTTCTTGCTCTACTTCCAGTTCAATACTGTTCCTTTTCAACAACTGTCCGATAAATGCGAACTAATTTATCACTTAAGATATCATCATCAATTTCGACTACATAGGGGCGGGAAGAAAAATTTGTATAGTTCGATGACAAGGCTCGTTCTGCTGCCTCCACGAAGCTTTCAACTTCATAATCCTTGCTTAGGAAACAGCCAGGGATATCTGCGATCCGAAAAGGTACATCAGCTACTGGGACGGAAACAACTGGGGTGTCACAGGCCAAAGCTTCTTTTACAACATTCGGAGAACCTTCATGGAAAGAAGCAAAAAACAGAAAATTTGCTGCCTTAATATGCTTTAGAATTTCCTCATGGGGCACGCCATGAATGACATGCAGATGAAGATCTGTATACTTCTCTTTTAACTTTTCAAAACTTTGTTGGACAAGTGGGTAGTTCTTACGTCCTGCCTGCGGTTTATTTGGGAATATTATGATTCTTTTATCGCTTGGAAGTCCTAATTCCTTTCTTAAGTCCAATTTATTTTGTGTCGGTATTTTTGAAAAATCTATACCAGATGGAATAATATCTACCGGAGAGTGAGGCGTAAAGAGTTTCAGCATATGTTTTGAGACCAAGATCGTGTGATCAGCAAATCTAGCTACGTTTCTTCCCACCCATTTTAGGATACTGCTTTTTAAACCATAACCTCCACTATCGCGATAGACGCCCTCTAAATCATCACCTCGATAAGTGATCACGAGCGGCTTTAATTTTGGTAATGCAGGAATTGCACTTTGTCCCCATTGTGCATGCACAAGATCGAATGATTTGTTCTTCAAGCGTTTTCTAACATGCCACCAAGCTCGTAGATAGTTTAGTGGATTGCCACCCCCGTAGAAGTGGAACACTTCAACTAATATTCCTCTCTCTTCAAGTTTTTCCTTTTGCCGCTTCACAAAAGGAGCCGCAAAGGGTTGAGCGCTGGTAGGCCACTCTGTTGTGATCATTAAGACTTTAAGTGGATTGTCAGCCATTAGTTGACGGAAAGATCATATTTTCTCATCCATAGTTCGAGGGATAATATAGCATAAACCCTATGATAGAGGTTTATTCGACTTACTTTGGATTTTATGTTGGTTTTACCTTCAAAACCTTCAATCCATTGTACCAAGACATTTCGCTTAATTAAAGACCTGGTTCTACTATCACTAGAAAGTAACATGTCTCGGAGGTATGCGATCAATTCTGGCGAAGCGAATTTATCAAAGGGAATTCCAAAGCCTTGCTTAGGCCGTTCAAAGAAGTGGCTCGGAATAAAGTCCTTAAGGATTTCACGCAGAACGATTTTTCCCCGATTCTTTTCCAATTTGTGTTTGGCTGCAATACTAACCGCATACTCGACCACTTCCTCGTCTAGCAAGGGAACTCGAACCTCCACTCCGGCCTTCATACTCATCATATCCACCTTTTTTAGCATATCAGAGGGCAAGGTAATTGTTAGTAGTAGTTTACTGATTTCAGTGATGTAAGTCTCCTCAAGACTAGCGTCATCATGCTCATCGAGTGCCCCAAAGATTCTGCTGGTTGGCTTCACGCCCCGGAAATGTTCCAAGTTCAGGAATTCCTGCTTTTCATTCTCCCAAGTATAGCACAGTAAACCTTCCATTATCCTGGAATTTTCTTGTTGAGCTAAGGTGAAAAACTTATATAGTTGCCGAGCTTTATTGGGATTCAAAATACTGACAAGAGAACTCATCTTACTAATCACCTTTAAAATGAAGTCAGGGAGCCATTTACTAGCCTTTTTAATGTCGCGAAAGAACCAGTAGGCATGATAACCACCAAGTATCTCATCTCCGCCATCTCCTGACAGTGCCACTTTAATGTGCTTCTGCATCTCCTTGGTAATTAAATAGGTGGGGATGGAAGAAGTGTCAGCATACGGTTGATCAAAATGGCCAATAAGTTCTTGGATAAGCCCTGGATCACCGCTACCTGCTTGTAATTCTAATTCGCGATGCTTGGTTTGAAAAAGGTTAGCGATCTTACGAGCATATACGGATTCATCAAAGCTGGCATCTGGAAACTTAACGGTGAAGGTGGGGAGATTTGTTGTCAAGTTCTTGGCATTGGCAACAATGATGGAGGAGTCAATACCACCACTAAGGAATGCACCTAGTGGGGCATCTGAAATCAATTGTTTATCAACAGCTGTACTTATCCTCTCCTTTAATTCGGCTTTCGTGTTTTCAAAGGAATCTTGATTTATCTTGACCTTTGAAATATCCCAGTATGGAGAGATTTTACAGCTGTTTTCCGTCAATTCCAGGACGGTCCCAGGAGGGAGGGCAAAGATGTTCTGGAAACCAGTGGCTGGCTCTGGAACTACGTTGAAACCTAGATAGTCGTAAATCGCTTGAAAGTCAATCTTTCGCTCTACCTCTTTGTTTAGCAATATGGCCTTAAGTTCTGACCCAAAGTAAAAGCACCCAGTGCTGGGTGCGTGATGGTAATATAGGGGTTTTATACCTAGCCGATCTCTTGCCACTATTAACTTTCTGGCGGGAATATCGTATATCGCAAAGGCAAAAATCCCCTCTAACTTTTCGAGCATATCGACTCCATATTCCTTATACAGGAAAGGCAGAATTTCGGCATCGGAAGTCCCTTGAAAAGCATATCCTTGCTCGAGTAGTTGTTGCCTGATTGGGAGAAAGTTGTAGATTTCTCCATTGAATATGCTAACGATCGTTCGATCAGCATTAAACATGGGTTGACGACCTGTATCGGATAGGTCGATGATGCTTAGCCTGGTGTGTACCAGCATAGCTGAATCATCAGACCACGCATCATGTCCATCAGGTCCTCGATGTTTTAATGATGCAATAGTTTTCTCGATCAGTTCTTGAGAAAACGGCTGTGTTCTTTTGTAGTCAATTATTCCTGCAATTCCACACATCGTAGAACCATTAAAACATTACATAAATATTGTCCTCTACCATTTCTTTCTCTATCACGGTGATCTTGTGTTTTTGCATTAAGGCTGTGAATTGTGGACCAATTCCATGAAACACCTGAACTAAGTCCTTGTTCTTCCAATCTTTTGAAAGAGCTACGTGAAACAGATCTTTATCTACCTCTGATAAAGCGACGTTCACTTCAAAATCAGACCTTTGCACTGCACCTTTGGGAGCACTGGTCCAGCCAGATTCTATCGTTTCAGCCCCCGGCTCTCCCAACAAAGCCTCGGAGGGTAGAGACTGAAGGGCTGGCAAAAGCACATCCGTAAAGAACTGATCTAGACTCCGTTCAAGCTTTTTATCACTTGATTTGGTTTGATGTACTATGTCTTCCAGGCCTTGTCCTAACTCTTCGGGCCATTCTGGCTGCTGTTCCTTATACAGGATGCAATTTTCCATTACCAATACGTCCATGTTGGTTCGCATGAAGCAACGATAAGCATCATAAGGAGATAGGACAATCGGTTCTCCTCGTACGTTGAATGATGTGTTAACCACTAAACCATAACCTGTCTTTTCTTTGAAGGAGGAAATCAGTTTATGATACCTCGGATTGAAGTCCTGTTTTACGGTTTGAATTCTGGCGGAATAGTCCACGTGGGTGATAGCAGGGACATCGCTACGTGCTTCATTAACAATACTTAAAAGGTCCTCTGTATCTTTCTCCGCTACAGCAATACAGCGCTCGGTGTTAACCGGTGCTACCAGGAGCATATAGGGGCTTTCTCCTTGAAGCTCGAAATATTCCCGAGCATCCTCTTCCAATACGCTGGGAGCGAAAGGACGAAAAGATTCTCGAAATTTGATTTTTAGATTCAAGGTACTTTGCATACTCGTATTTCGAGCATCGCCGAGGATGGATCGGTTGCCCAGCGCTCGAGGGCCATATTCGCAACGACCAGCCATATGCCCGACTACTTTGCCAGCTATCAGTTGCTTACTGATCTCATCTAGCAACTCCTTTTCTTCCAACTCCTGATATGGATATTTAAAGGTATCCAGAAAAGACGTAACCTCATCCGTTGAAAAACCTGGTCCCCAATATGATCCTTTTTGTGGAGGGCTGGGCTGGGGCTGACGAGCATTTCCAAAATAGTTTACATAAGCATCAAAGGCTGCACCTAGTGCACAACCTGAATCGCCTGCTGCAGGCTGTATCCATATGTTTTCAAAGGGTGTCTCTTGTAAGATTTTTCCATTGGCGACGCAATTCAATGCCACACCTCCAGCCATACAGAGGTTTTTCTCTTGAGTAAGTTCATAAGCATGTTGCGCCATTTTTATGATGACCATTTCGGTGACCACCTGAGCAGAACGAGCAATATCAAATTCTCTCCGGGTAATCCTGCTGTTTGGAGGTAAAGCGGGACCTTCAAATAGCTCAGCCCACTTCTCATTGGCCATACCCTTTCCGTGGAGGAAATCAAAATATTCCATATTGAGCAGGATGGAGCCATCTTCTTTTATGGTTACTAGATGTTGTAGAATGGCATCCACAAACCTTGGCTGTCCATAAGGGGCTAATCCCATCATTTTATACTCTCCACTGTTGACTTTGAATCCAGTGAATTGTGTGAAGGCAGAGTACAATAAACCCAAGGAATGCGGGAAGTGCATCTCTTTAATGAGTTCCAACTCATCTCCTTTAGCTTTTCCGATGGTAGCAGTAGCCCATTCTCCCACTCCATCAATCGTTAATACTGCCGCTGATTCGTAGGGAGAGGGATAGTAGGCACTGGCAGCATGTGATCTGTGATGTTGGTTTTTGAGAATCAATCCCTCATAGTGCATTTCCTTTCGGATTACATCTGGAATATGCAGTTTATAGCCTAACCAACTGGGCATTATCTTTTGCCAGACCTCTTGCCCCTCCATTTTTAAGTCTGCTATGGTGCTCAGGATGCGTTCAAACGTAAGGTCATAGTTGTCATAATACACCACGGCATCCAAATCCTGTTGATGAATGCCAGCAGCTTCCAGGCAATAGTTGATAGCATGTGCAGGAAAGCCTTTGTCATTTTTGACACGAGTGAAACGCTCTTCTTCTGCTGCGGCAACAATCTGGCCATTTTTCAGCAAGGCAGCTCCTGCGTTGTGGTAGAAACATGAAATTCCTAAGGTATATTGATCTGATTGCTGTTTTTGTTTCCGATTTAGGTCGGGGGAAGATTGTGTTTTTTTGAAGGAGGGAATCTTCTTCTGGATGTAATCACTTAGCAGTTTGGAAATGATTTCATGGCCTTCTGGAGAGAAATGATTGTCTATGTCATAATTCATCCGCTCTCTAACCTCCCAGGGAAGTGGCAGCAAATCACTTGTGATATCGTATACCCAAACATTTTTTTCAGGATTTTCAAACGTATTAAAAAAGTCCTGATAATAAGGCTTTACTCCATCTATTAAATAGTGAGGCGTCGGAATGGGTAAAAGAATTACTTGAGCCTGCTTTTGAGCCTGTTCAATAAAACGCTGGAGAAGGACTCTCATTAAGCGTAAATCTGGGTGATTGTGGTCCTTGTACTGCGGTTGTGGTGTATACCCACTGAGTTTGACCAATCCTGTTCTTAATTTCGAATGGTTAGCCCCGGTGTATTTTTTGGTCAATTGATTGGCCTCGGTTACAATTCTTGAGACTAAACTGCTAGCGTTTTTTTCGTCAGTTTGTATAGGTTCTCTTTGAGTAGGTACAGGAGTATTCTTTAGCACTAAATCATCTCCATCTAGCTGGAAAAAAGGTTTAGGAACGGCAACTAACTTTCCTGTGGTTCGATCAATTGATGGGCGTGAATCCAAGCTAATTCGATCAATATTCTCAACCATAACTCCAATCACAATGACATCAGCTTCTACCTGGTTGGCGAATTTTTCGTAGATCAATAGTTGCTGGCCGGTCCCAGAACCAGAAAGCCCATAGTTATAGGTTTCAGCATTAAGTAGCTGACCACAGAGATCAGAGAAACGCTGATTATTGTCGCAGTGATCCCCAACGATAAAGGAATCGCCAAAAAATAATATCCGTTTATCTTCTGCTTTTTTATTTGTGAATTCTGTATCGGAACGGAAGCCTTGAGCATTTGTTTTGACCAAATATCCTCCACGTTCATTTGGTAGTCTTACCTTTAGATTGGGGACAAATAGGTGTCCAATGGCCTCATCGTGCCGAATAAGCATCCGATGTGTAGTTTGTTTCAGAAGAAACATATGAGTCTACGGTTTAAAAGTGAGAAGGGCAAGGAATAGATTGCCTCAGCACTAGTTGATAGTTGAGCGGTGATAATGATTAGAATGGTTTTCTGCTTGAGCGTTTGACCACGCTAAACGTCTTAGTCGTCGGTTTTTCTGCGTAAGATTCCGGAGTGGAGGAATAAAGGCAAATACTACCCAGTAGAATTTATCATACAACATGTAAAGACCGAAAAAAGCAATGACGTGTGCAATAAATAAAAACAGCAAAAGGCCTTCCGCAATCATGGCTACTTCGTAAAAACCTAAATGTAAGTTCGTTCTTCTTACTTTGAGTAAATATCGGATAGCCGTCAGAATAAAGACCAAGTAAAAAGCCATACCAAAAATGCCTGCTTCTACAAGTAGTTGTAGATAAAAGTTGTGTGGCCTCACAGCTTCTCCCGTACGTTCTTTTATGGCTGCATAGCTATTGTTAAGGCCGATACCAAATAGTTGATTCTCATTGAAGATATCTAAGGTTACACGGTACAAAATATCTCTACCGGTGTAGAAGTCAAAACGTTTATCGTCTGAAACCCTTTGCGAGGTAAAGATTTCGTAGACGGCATCTGTGGTTATATTGATCCTTCTGGAAAAGTTATCTGACACAAAGACATTGAATACTAGCCAAACGAAAAACGCCACAAAGGGAATGGCAATTACGCGTCGATGGAGCCTCAAACGGAAGAATACAAAAATGCCTATGACTCCTACAACTATTAAGTTTCTCCGGCTCTCAGATTGGAATAGTAATGCGACCGATCCGGCGATAACTACTAGTTCTGACCAATATTTTTGATAAGCCAAAAGAAGGCCCGATTTTAGAATTCTATAATTCAAGAGCGCTGTAAGAATGGGTAGACTAAACAGTAAAAGAGAGCCTGCATAAATTCTCTCCCCGGAAACTCGAGTTAGTAGATTAGTTAACCCGAAGAATGCGCAAGTTAAACTGAATAGAACCAGAATCGTGATGGATCCCGATAGACCATCTCTACGAGTTATGAAGTAAATAGTCACCAGATAAATCAGAAAGAATTGTGCGAAACGACGAAAGTTGAAAAGGGAATTCAATAAGTCATAACCAAAGGTGGAGACATACAATAGATATATTAAAAGCAAGAATAAAATCTTGGTGAGATTGGAATTGAAATGGAAGACCATATTCAATTTTTTGCTCAAGAGGAAATAAACAAATAAGGATACGAATGACATATTTGTTAATTCCATGCAGGTAGTAGCACAAACATCTTCTAAAAAACCTAGCCCCCAGATTGGATCTACGAAAAAATCATCAATAAGGATAGCTGTAAACATACAATAGAAAGTCAGGCTGGGCTTCTTCAGAGATAGTATCGTAAAGATGATTAGATACAACAACATCGATACGGGACCTGTTAACCCAACAATGGCTGAGTTTACTAGCACATACAGCACTACCGCTATATAGGTCAAGAGGATATCTTGCTTAATCCTTCCGTATGAAAAACCGCTCAGCAAATCTTGTATGCCTTAAATTTTCAATAATGGTGAAAGCAGCAAAAATGAAAATGAAGCCATCTATGGGAATCCGGTATCGGACCAGGGCATGAATCAGAAAGATATGGGTAAAGGAATATAAAGCTATAATGAAGAGCAATGCACTTGCTAGAGAATTGCCCCAGATGGATTTTTTAAAAAGTACTGTGAAAAACAGTACAAAGGGAACCCCAAAGTAGAAGATATATATGATGTTATTGAGTAGCGGCCAAGCTGGCATATAACGATAACCATTGGCAACATATCCACCTTTGAATCTGCAAATTCGAAAGAATTCCTTTACTTCCGCAAAAATGCCTTCAACTGCATTGTAGGTGTGTGGAACATTGCCCTCACGGATCCCCTGTTTTATCAATGGAATATACTTGTAGGTGCTTTTGTATTGATCAACCGGTTCACCTTGAAGGAGATGCTCTGTGATGGTTTCATATACCTCAAAGTTGGCGCTGGAGTAGGGAGTCTCCAAACTTGGTCGCCCATTCTTAAATTGGCGTTCGTCAAATAGAAAATCAGTGAATTCACTCGTTTGGAAAGCTAGAATAATAGGCCGCTTGTACACTTGGTAATTCCGCATAGTCGTAGGTACCAAGCCCAACAAAAATAAGGATGCCGCAACAGCTCCTCTCTTGAGGGTTGCTGATAACTCAAATCGCCCGTGATAAATATATAAGCCCGCGAAAAGGGGGGAGAAAATCAGATAACGTTCGTCAATGTGTAAAAAAAGGAGATACACAAAGGTAAAGGACAACAAGGGTTTGTAACTCTTTTCTTTTAAAGATCTAAAGAACAGATAAATACAAAAGGTAAAACCAAAATGTATGAGGTTTTCTTTCAAGACAAAAGGAACGAACTTAATAAACCGAATATAAAAGAGGCACAAGATAGCTGACAAGAGTGCAGTTTCTTTATTAAATACTAGTTTGGCTAGTAAATAGGTGAATACTACATGTAAGCCGCTTAATACTCCATTCAAAATAAAGACAATGGTGAAATTTTTGCCGAAAAGAGCAAAAATCACAGAAAGCATCATGGGCCATCCCATGCCGACTTGATGACCATTTCCAACTATTGCATCGATATCCGGGACCCAAATTCCTTGTGCTAGTATCTGCTCGGCGTAGGAAATGTAATCCCAATCATCCACAAAGAGTGTAGTTTCATACCTTGTAAAATAGAGATAGGCATATATTATTCGGACAACAGTGGCCAGAATGAAGAGCATGGCCAAGAGAAGGGATTCCTTCTTTACTAGGGAACTAATTGTATTAGATAAGTTCAATTCCTTTCAGAATATAGGTAAGTAATAGAGCAAATCGTACCAATTAATAAGGTAATGCCAAACACCACGAGATGCGAGGCGAAGCCAGATTTAATAGCAATATCTAGATCTATTCCAAAATAAGTTAAGGCACCCACCCATCCAAGTTCCAATGTGCCGAAACTCCCTATGCTATTGATGGGAAGAATTTCTGAAAAACCTGATAATCCAATGGCAGCAAGTAACTCTGCCAGAGGAATAGTAAATCCAAGTCCAAATACTACGATCACTAGACAACTGAAGTTGACTATTTTATCCAAGATACTCAGGAAGACCAAACTCAGCAATTGAAAGGTAGAAATGCTAAGGGCCTGGTTTATTTTTTCCTGTATATCGGTCAATTGTTGATCGAATTTAGGGAAAAACCTTATTGCCAAAGCAAATAGGAAATCAATTAGCTGATTTCGATAGCGATATAAGAGGGCTAGAGTTCCTATGGAAAGTAGCGCTATAATGGTAAGTTGTAGAAAATCTCCAACTTCTAACCAGAGTAGCGTGCCAATAAAGGCGAGAAACAAAGTGAGCAGATCCAATATTCGAATAATTAAAAGCTGCGGCACTGTCTCAGCATATGAAATCGCAAACATTTTCTTTAAGAGAATGGGAAAGAAGACCTCTCCAGAACGAAAGGGTAAAGTGCGATTAAGAAGTTGGAAAATACCCGTGAATTGAAACCATTTCCATAAGCTCCTTCGGCCCAGTACAATGATTAGGCGCAAAATCCTCACCAAATAACCTACTAGGTAGAGTAAAGCAGCTAATAGACCGTATTCCCATTTTAGACTTCCTAGGGTAGAAAATAATTCCTTAATGTTAACCTTAGAAAGCAGAAAGGCAATGATCAAAATTGATCCAAGCCCCAGGAGTAAGCGATTCCTACTTATACTAATCTTCACGATAACCTATGATCTTGGCCGGAACTCCTGCTACAATAGCCCAATCGGGAACATCTTTTGTTACCACTGCATAGGCACCGATTATTGCTCCTCTACCAATTTGATCAACTTTGGGACTTATGAAAGCTCTTGCACCAATCCAGGCGTCTTCGCCGATTTGAAGGGCACGCGTACTAATCTTGTGGTCGTACTTTAGCCTTCTGGATTTAATTTCATGTTCATGCGTTTCAATAATCACCCCAGAACTGATCCAGACATCGTCCGCAATCCTAACCCCTCCAGAATAGTCAATTTCTACATCTGGACTTATTTCTACTCGATTGGCAAGATGTAGTTTACCTCCTGTTAGCCCATCTGGTTGTGTGAACATGACGTTGTGTGCAATAATACAACCTTCTCCGATGTGATCAGCTATTCTCCGGTATCCCCACATCCTTATAGCCATTAAACCGGGAGCATCAAAAGGCCACCATCCGATCACCTTCTGCATTCCTCGACGGAGAATCTCTTGAATCTTAGACATTTATAGAACTTTGTGTATATCTTCCTTACTCGGATAGTTGATTAAAACGGCTTTTCTAGGCCCCTGGTATACGAAGAGAGAACCAGCAGCTACAGCATGTGCTCCCTTGTCTAAGGCTAATTTAAAGTCTGCAATACCACTTGCTCCTCCCAAGGCGACCACCGGGACTTCTACCGCATCAGCCACTTCTTGAATTAAGTCAAGGTCATAGCCCATCCCGGTGCCTTCGTGGTCAATGGAGTTGATGATAATTTCCCCTGCACCAGACTCCACCATTTGCTTGGCATGAACGGAGGGACTAATTTTGGATTTTCTTTTTCCACATTGCGTCATCACCACCTTTTTCCCGAAGATATTTTTCTTTACATCTATGGAAACCACTGTTGATTGGCTGCCGATCAAGGTCGCGGCTTGTTCTACAAGTTTGGGGTTAGCCAGGGCCTCCGAATTGATGACCACCTTCTCAGCACCGGATTCTATGATTCTCCTGACATCATCCACCTTTTTTATCCCTCCACCTACCGAAAATGGCATAAATGCTTCTTCTCCTATTCGGTTGACTAATTCTAAGGAGGGAATTCGATTTTCTGGGGTAGCTGAGATATCCAGAAATACCAGTTCATCTGCTTCCAGGTCATTGAAAATCTTAACCGCATTCATCGGGTCTCCAATGTAATTTGGAGACTTAAATTTTACGGTTTTTACAAGACCGAGCCCTTTTAATAACAATACAGGGATGATACGTGGTCTAAACATCAAATCACACTTTAAAGATTAGCGAAGTTGCGTAAAATCTGCAAACCCTTCTTATGACTTTTTTCCGGATGAAATTGAGTGCCCATAATATTATCCTTCTGAATGACAGAATCGAAATCGATTCCATAGGAAGTAGTGGCCAATACGTCTGATCTTTCCTGACACTTCACATAATAAGTGTGCACGAAGTATTGGGTGGTTTCCGCTGGAATATCTGAAAGTAATGGGTTGTTCCGCTGAATAGCTATGGAATTCCATCCCATGTGTGGAATCCGGAGCTTAGAACTACCAATACCGTTAAAGCTCGCCTTTGAGAAACGTAGTGTTTGACCAGGAATCCAATTAAGCCCTTCCGCTGGACCTTCTTCGCTGCGTGAACTTAGTAGTTGCATACCCAGGCAAATGCCAAGAATGGGTAATTGCTTAGTGAGTGCAAGCTCATTAAGTTCGTCGATGAGTCCTCTTTGGCTGAGGTTCTCCATCCCTTTCTTGAAATGCCCAACTCCAGGGAGGATAATTTTACTGGCCTTTCTAATCGTACTCAAGTCACTACTAATAGTTGCCTCAACATCAATTCTGGCAAAGGCTTTCCTAACTGAATTGAGGTTGCCCATTCCATAGTCTATTACAACGATCATAAGCGGTCAAAGAATTTGTAGTAAAGGATCATAGGCAGAAGCCCTAATTGACAAAGCAATTTAATTGGCCATTGAAACTGCTTCAACATAGGGTAGTAGGTAGGATAATCTCGAAATGATTTTATGTCGAGTGACATAATTTGTTGAAAGTCTTCCGTGGATAGCTCGAGTTTTCTCAATACAAAGTCGACGGTTTCTTTATCCACATGATGCTTTTCTTTATCCAAAACTTGGAGCGCTTCATCTCTCGTAATTTTTCCGGAAAGAATGGAAGCACTCAAGGCAGTCTTTCTCTTGTCTATGCCAAATTTTTGCGGCAGAAGATGCGATTGGTAGAATTTGGTATAGAGGTTTTCGTGGTGATGCCCCCCATAATACTGCCATTCCAGTTTGTCTTCCAAAACCTTTCGAGCATCCTCTTTGGTATATTCAAAGTAATTGAGGAATGGCACTACCTTAATGCCGCGAATCAGGTTGTAGTAGAGCGTGTCTAGAATGGTAAAGTTAGGGAAAGACTTTAGTTTCTTACTCCCGAACTGCTTCTGTATAGACTTGATATAACGGCCATCCATATAAGTCCAGTCCTTAGGCATGATAAACTCTGTGCGAAAGGAGTGACCATTCAAGACATACTTGATGCCTTCTTTTGCAGCCATTTTTACCAAGGTGGCATGGATAGCAACATCAGTAGGCACTTCAGCATCAGGTGTGGAAGCCCTTAAGAAGGATTTTTGTAGATCTTTAAACTCCTCCCACTCGATCACGTAAGTATATAGTTCAACGTTTAGGATATCGCAGGCTCGCTTTATGTTTTGAACTGCAATATCTGAATTCCAACCATTGTCCAAGTGCACAGCTAAGGGACGTAAGCCCAATTCCACCACCTTCAACATGGTATAGGTGCTATCCGTGCCACCACTGACTCCTATGATACAATCATATTTCTTCCCTTGGCCCTTCTTTTTGATTTGCTCTAGGAGGTTTTGTAAATCTTGTTCTCGAGTCTCAATAGGATAGAGCTTGGCCATCTCATCGTAAATCTTACAATAGTGACTTTCCCCATTTTCGTCAAAGGTGATACTTTGAATGGTGTCATCCAGCACACTTCTGCTACATCGTTTCATAGGCTTATTTATAAAGTCTTTCACTATCTAACATGTCCATCCACATAGCAAAGAGTAGGGATTGGAAGGAACTGATAAATAGAAATACAAATACCAATAAGGTAACGGGGTTCACATCATTTCCCGATAAGGCAATTCTCAATATTTTGAAGGCGTAAGGAATACTAATTAAACCTAATATAAAGCTTAGGTTGTAGAAGATAAACAAGGGGTGAAAATCACGGAAAAGATACTTGATCCAAAGGCGCTTAAAAAAGGATTTTACTAGAAGCCAGGAAATCTTTGGAATCACTTTGAGAACCTTCATTTTGGATTGTTCCCCAACATTATATATAGGTTTTATTTCAACTTCTCTCAAGGTACAATAAGCCATATTCAGCTTAACCAACATATCGTTGGGCATCCCATATCTTTTGTAGATGTCGTAGAGTCGGATAGCATTTAAAGCCGGCTTAGAGATAGCTGTATAGCCGGTTTGTGTATCAGATACTCTCCAATAACCTGAAGCAATTTTGGTAAGGATGGATAAGATGGAATTACCGAAATAGCGTACCTTCGGAATTAGAATCGCTGCACTTCTATGGATCAAACGATTCCCCTTTACGTAGTCAATTCCCTCTGTGATTACGGGTAGACAAATAGATGCGAGCTCATCGGGGTCCATTTGTCCATCACCTGCCATGACTGCAGTGCAATCAATATCATGATCCTTGCACCACTTATAGCCCGTTGCTATAGCTGCCCCAACCCCTCCATTGTCAATGTGGTTGATCAGAATAATACGTTCTTTATTTGGCTTATCATTCAATACTTCATGTCTAGTGAAGTAGGCAAGTTCTTTCCTGTTTTCTTCCTGCACAATGATGTCAGCAGGGTTATAGATTGTCCGGTTAATATCTGCCTCTAAATTGGAGGTAAGGACTAAATCTGTTTGATTATGAGGTGTATTAAAATAGGCCTTTACCTTTTCCAGCGTCATATCTTTTGATGCATCATTGACAATAATAATCCTATCCACATAGGCAGGCATAGAATCAATGACCAGATGAATTTGGCTCTCTTCATTATAGGCTGGGACGACAACCGCTACTGTTTTTTCGTGTAACATAGCTCAATCAAAGTTGGTTCTCTGACAATTTTTGTGATAATAGATCAACATTTTAGCTGGTCAACATCCTTTTTTAGGACATCGTACTCCGCTAGATGAAGGCATACAAATAGACTTGAGAAGATCAAAGTTGTTTATACTTTTCTATACTTTTAGACACCTCAAAGGATTCCATGATCAATCTCTGAGTGGCCTTGCTCAATTTGGCTCGGGTTTCTTCATCAGTGCTCATTTTCTGTAAGCCTCGTACAATACTTTCTTGATCATGGACATCAGCGGAGAGGTAGTGCTCTCCCTCCACTCCATAATCATCAGAGAAACCCTTAAATTTATTCAAAAGTGTGGGTAATCCGCAGGCCATCGCTTCCAAAATTACATTTGGCATGCCTTCCAACTTGCTCATGAACACAAAGGAATCTGCTGCTTGAAAATATTTATAAATAGTCGTAGAGGGGCCCTGGAACAAAACACTTCCTTCATCTTGTACGCTTTCCTTCAAGGATTGGTATCTATCAAAGAATACTTCATCCCCTAGTTTGCGTTTTTCGGCACCAATGCACAACAGCACTCCCTCGCCTCCTTTTTTCTTATACTTCTCCCATGCCTCAAGTAACTCGATGATCCCCTTTCTCTCGACCATTAGGCCTACGAATAAGAATATGAACTCATCAGTTGGGATGTTGAGCTCTTGACGAAGGCGTGACTTAGCATCGGGTTTGGCATGGAAGGTTTCTAAATTGACTCCGTTGGGAATGACGGTAAGTTTGTCCTGCGAAATTGATAGTTTCTTACTATACTGCTGGCTAAGAAAAGAGGAGGAGGAAACGATAAAATCGAAGGAATTGATCGTTCGCTTAAAATACTGGACAAACAGCAACCGTCTTAACCATCCTCTCTTTTGTCCGTTATCTCTCTTGTCGAGATCAAAATCCATGGTGCTCACATAGATGACACGGATGCCCATCTTCCGAAGCCTTTGATTGAAACGAGCGATCTTGCTACTTAGCCCTAGGATAATGACTTTATGAACAGTTTGGGTATTTGACTCTGCTTCAGTAGCCACCAAATCCAATAACACTTCATAGGAAGATGTCGCATATCTAAAAACTTCTACTCCTTCCAGCAATTCGTAAGGGGTATTCAATCCTCTGTCAAGAGTTTTAAAAACTAGTTTTAACCCTTGATTTTCAGAAATGCGCGCGTAGCGAAAGAACCGCTCAGAGGGACCTGCCCAAACAGGATGAAAATTCGTAGTAACTACCCAATTCGTCTTCATGGAAACTAATCGATCATAAATGTTCAAAGAAGTAAATTAATAGGACGCTATAGTCCTACCCGTCAAAAGGCCACGGTGCAGCGCCTCATCAGAATTGATGTAGGCCCACTGACCGAACCTTCCTACCGAGAATATCTTCAATGGCGTGAGCCAGTTTTGGATAGTAGCTACGATCTCATTTCTATCATGCGTAGGTACTGGATAGGCATATTTGGCATCATGGATATTGATTTGTTCAATTTCAGAGGTAGATTTGATCAGCTGCATTTCCAGAAGACTTTCTGCGATCCATTGTTTCATGTCTGTTCGGTGGAGCTGCTTTTCTGGGCCTTCAGAAATCTCCATCATAATTCCATGCTTGGGAAGACTACGAAGATAGTCAGAGGAGTTGTGGTTGATGGCTGTTTTATGAGCGGGGATATGTCTTTCAGCTGAATACACCCTTTGGATATCTGTGTCCACTGGATGATTGATGACAACAAGTCCGAGTTTGAGCGATAGAAAATCCAGTTGATTGGCCAGTTCTTTGAGGTGAGTTGGACAATCATCGATCAATTCCAATAAACTGTTTATTGGCATCGAAGAAACCAGATTTTCATAAGCATAAACCTCATTATCTTGGGTGTATACCTTTTTGCCTTTTGGGTCAATGCGGACGACTCTCTTTCCCAACTCTACATTTTGGATTTTTTTCCCTAAAGTTTTCCATATTTCTCCAAACCCTCCTTTGGCAGGGTAACCTACACTAGTATTTCCTTGCAAGGGTTTTCTGACACCTCCTTTTTTGTCAAAGGATTCTTTTTCTCCCTCCGGGGCAGCTACTCGCTGGCTTGTCCAGTCAGAAGCTAATCTTTTCAGATCACGACCCCATAGTTTTCTATTATAGGGCAACATGAAATGTTCGGAAATGCCAGGACCAAATCGACGGTTGATAAAGTCTTCGAAGTGAGCAGATCCTTGTCCATCATCGGTCTGTTTCATGCCTTCTTCGCAAGCCTTGATTATTTCCGGATCAGACAATTGCCTGTAATTCTTTTGGAAGGGGTAGGGGATAAGATCCCCAAAACATAGGCAACGGGCATCTCGTTTCTGTTCAAACATATCCAATGAACTATAAACCAAATCCCTTACTTCAGGGTGCGGTGTATGAAAAGAGTGTCCTCCATAATCGAAAACGGCTCCATTGATTTCGATGGACATTGAAAACCCACCAACCTCATTACCTGCCTCCAAAACTAGACAATCATTTTCCAGTCCCAATGCTGTTCCAATTCCCGTTGGACCAGATCCAATAACAAGTGCTTTGTAATTCTTCATCGATGCTTTAGATTTTTCCAAGTTTCTAATGAAATGTGATAGATAAACTTTGCTATCACCTCTAGTTTAAGAAGAGGAGAGAATCCAAAAGCGGTGATGGCTTTTAGCTGATATTTGGTGCTCATCCAACTTCTATGGAGACCAGTGTACTTATTTTTGAAATATTGCTGATTAGATCGATTGAGCAAGATTAAAGGTTCGCTCAACTGATGTAGTTTAGTGATTTTGGCCATACGGATAAAAATATCTCTATCCAGAAGGAATGGGATCTTCTCATTGTATCCCCCAATTTGATCCAATAAAACCTTTCGGAACATCACAGTGCTATGTTGTATGGGTTGTCCCTTTGCGAAAAACTTGCGAATTTCATCATCTCTGGTGAGCACTGGCGTGACCCACTTTTTCGTTCCTTCCTTTACTTCCTTCCCCGTACCTAGTAGGCCCACTTCTGGGGTGTTTTCAAGATAGGCTACTTGTTTTTCAATTCTGCTTGGCCTAGAGAAGTCATCTGCGTCATTGATGGCCACATACTTACCTTGGCATTTAGAAAGCCCATAATTCAATGCTTTTGCTCGCCCTAAGCGACCTGGGTAATAGGCATGAATGGATTGGTACTGTTCAGTAAGTTCGGCAAGAAGTTCTGCTGTACCGTCTGTGGATCCATCTTCCACTACAATAATTTCGATGGAAGGATAACTTTGACCCAATAAACTTTGTAAAGTAGGAGATAAAATTTCCTTGCAGTTGTAGGTAGTGATCAAGATGCTAACTAAAGGGGAGTTCATACTTGCTTTTCTGATAACCTATTTCCTACTACTTTAGCGGGATTACCCGCTACTATATCCCAGGACTGAACATCTTTTGTCACAACAGAACCAGCAGCTACAATTGCATGGTCATGCACCGTTACTCCGGGTAAAATGATAGCCCTTGTCCCAATCCATACATCCCGCCCAATCGTTGTTTTTTTATATACTCTTTGCCCTTTCCTAGTAGCAGCCTTCAAAGGCTCTTCTCCCATAAAGGTTCTGGAGTCTGATAAAATAGTTACATAGTAACTCAGCATTGTTCCCTTACCAATATAGATTCCTCCTCCTCCGTACAATTCCGAATTGTGATTGATACTTACATGATCGCTGATCTCAATATTTTGATGACCTCTAATTTCAACATTGGGATGGATAGTCACTTGTTCTCCACAAGACTTTAGTTTTATGCGATGAATATAGGTGATCCATCGGCGTTTAATTTTAAAAAGCCGTCCTGAATGGAACTGTTGATAAGCATACCAAATAAGCTTATTAAACATGTCTAAGGATAGATCTTAAATTGATGCATTATTTTTTCAAAAGAAGAACGCAGGAAAGACTGTTTGAATAGATTGGGATACTTATACCCTTGAAATGTCCATTCTGGTGATTCCTTAATAAGCTCTTGTCTATGAATGAGGAGCTCTTTCCAATCTTCTTCATTGTCATGCCTTTTGAAGTACTGATACCCTTGTTGAGTGGCAATTTTCTTTTTATGCAAGCGATCTTGCATTTGCTGGGGACTACGGTACTGTAAATGCTTTACTTTTATGTATTCGGGATAAAGGATTCCCATGTGATTAGGAAAGGATTTAGTATCATCCCACAACAGTCTATTCCTGTGTCTGAAGAATCTTTTTTCAGTATAAAGTAAAGGATTGTAGTATTTCAATTGGATTGCATCATGAGGGGATCTATTCTGAAATTTAAACTCATCCACATCTTCAAAGGTCAAGCGGTAGTCGTAAGAAGCCTTGGCTACCACATGATATTGATTGGGTATTGTCTTCAGAAATTCTCGGGGATCATCTATATAGAACTCATCACTGTCCATTCTAAAGCACCACCAATCTCCCTCTTTGGCCAGGTTTCTATAATTGTTGAAAACAGCTGCGCGCAGATTATCTCTAAATGGAAGCGCTTCTTTCTTATAGGGAACTATTTTATCGTTCCGTCTGGCTAGTTCATTGACGATTTCCCAGGTGTCATCTTCACTTCCGTTGTCGTAAACGAAGATTTTGGTGGCCCATTTTGCTCCTTCCTCGAGACAGAATTCAATGATATCTGCCTCATTCTTGATCAGACAAATTCCAAAAATATTCACATTGTATGATTTTGAGTGATGATCTCTGCTATTTGTAAACAAGGGTCCATAGTGTATAATCTTTCTAAATTATCATTCGAAGGTGTATGAGTACGGATCATCTCCAGCACATCTGTTAATCTCGATTCATCCTCCCACAAGTAGATTCCTTCACTTTGTAGAAATTGAAATTGACTCAATTCCCTCTTTGGATCGATGCTGATTACTTTTTTTCCCAGGCTCAAGGCATCCAAGGCTACTGTTGATGCTCCGGTAATGAGAATTTCGGCTGTCATTAAGGCATCCAGAGCATCTGGTTGATCAGCTTTGGCTAATTCAAAAGTCAGTAAAACATTGGAATAAGTTTTGAATCTCTCATAGTGAGAGGTTTTATCCTTCGGATGCAGCTTTACAATAAACAGAATGGTTTTCAGCTGACTAACAAGCTGTTCTAGATAATCAAGGGACTGAAGGTGGTTTTCTAGAGTCGTTTTATGTCCTGCTCCACTAAACGCCACTAAAATGATACAATTACTTGACAGGGGGTGATGCTCAATCCGTTGTTGCCATGATGCCTTTGGCCCCGCCTTGACTTTCTGAGTTAACTGCAGATTGCCTACTATATGCGCCGTACCCTGCCAGCTTGAATCTTTGTATGGCCTCGCCGAAAGCTCATCCCAAAAGAAGATCTCATCCACTTTGGAGTAACGGGAAAGTAAATAGTTTGCAGCGCCATTTTGGATTCTGCCGGTTCGGATATTGAGGGCTGAAAATTCCTCTAATAAGGCTTGGCCATGCAGTGATAGATCAAAGCCTATCATATGATATTGATCTGACTCTGACAAAGCAATCGCGTGAGCCGCTTGCTTGGTATATTCAACTGCACCAATGTTTATCAAGGAATTCAAGGCTGCCCTTTTCCAACGAATAGGTTTCAGCTGAGCTATCAACTTGAAAAGGAGTATCGTAAACGAAATCAGGTACCTTAGAGCAGTTGAAAAGCCCCTTGCTTTTCTTTGTCGGGGAATTAAGTCAACCTTTATCTTATGCGTTGCACAATATGGTATCAGATTTTCTCTAAAGGCCAAAACACGGTAAGAGACATTATTCTTTTCAAGAATTTTAATTACCGGAATCATGAAATCACAGTGGTGAAATTGAAAAGGCCAAAAGTAGACCATTTCTTTTTTACCTTGCATTGGAGTAGTCTGCTGATATAAACAACTGAATAGAAATGTCCTCAACAATTTCTTGAACGAAATCCGGCTTTGTTGAATATATTCCTTTTCAAAAGACAAGAGAAGGCCATCCAGTTCCGTATGAGGGTAGACTCCTTTAAGAATGGAGCGAAAATCCTCTAAAGCCTTTGAGATTTCATCTTGAGTTTGAGAATTTTTCAATGAAACTTGCCTTCAGCTTTAAGCTTTTGAAATTGTTCAATATCTCTATACTTAATCAATTTAGCTGGATTACCTCCTACTATAGCATAATCTGGGATGTCTTTAGTGACTACTGTACAGGCCGCTACAATTGCTCCTTCTCCTATGGTAACCCCAGGCATTATCGTTACCCCGTACCCAATCCATACGAAATCCTTGATTGTTACTTTTGCCCTTATTCTTTTTCGATCATAAGGGATTGCCTCTGCATCTTCATAATTGTGATCAGTGGTAAATATCATGAGGTTAGTTCCGGAGTGAAAATAGGAGCCGATTTCTACTTCTCCGCTACCGTGAATTGTACAACCATTTAGATTGACATGATCTCGTAATATTACGTTGACCCCAAACCCCTTACAGCGAGAATTTACACGAAGACTTTTACCTACTTCTAAGCAAGCACGTCGGACCTCATAGGTGTAATACTCCCTATTCAAGATGAGTTTTTGAACCCGTGTCAGAAGCACTATCAGAATATGGCGTAACCTCATGTCTCGATCGTAAATTGGAGAAGAGGCCAAACCTATTGCTGTTATACCTTCTCCCAATTTCAAGTGAATTAAAGAAAACTGATAACGGTAAACCCTAGTATTCCAGCAAAGACAGAACCAGCTGTGAACCAACTAAGTTCTTTATTGAAGGGAAGAAAATCTGATACTTTTCTTTTATATAAGTAAGCAAATATAGCCCAGATCATAAAGCTTATTGCATAAGCCCAGCAAAGTGCATACACTCCAAAATCAGAGACAAACAAGATGCAAATCAAGATATTACACAATAAACCGGATATTGTAATAATGGAGATGAATCGTGTTTTTTTCTCATAAAATATCTCTACGAGAGATATGTGATAAATTGTCCTGCCGACGAAAGCCAATGTTAAAATGGGTAACATGGGAATGGCTTCATGGTATTCCACAGGTAGCACTGCTTTCATGATCGGAGGTATAAAAAGGTTAAATACCAGGAAAGCCACGAAGCTGACAAATAATACTTGCCTCACCAACTTGATTAGGGCTTCGTTATCTTCTTCCTTACGTGCTTTATTATACATTGGTACTAAGACCGTATTGAGCGAGGTACAAACCAAAATTAGTGGGGAAACAAATCTTAAAGCTATTGAATATACTCCTAGAATTGCCAAAGATCCCATGGTCAGCAATAAGGTCTTGGTTATTAATGGCCCACTTGAATTTGCCATATGATGAGGCAATATCCCTACCCCATATTGGTACGCCTCTTTGGCCATTTCTCGATCATATTTTCCTTTGAGATCATCTCTCAAATAGAATAGGGCCTGAATATAGAATATAATTGTGACTATGGTTGAAGCTAGGATAGACCCTAAAGCGCCCATGCCATAAACTACTACCAAGAGGAGTGTAAGACCAATATTTAAGCCAGAAAATACTACCTGCAATATCAGGTTTAACCTTGATTGTAGTCTGTTTTGAATTAATTTTTTTTGCAGTTGACTATTTGCACTTAACCCTGCCATAATTATTGCTAGTACCATAAAAGGCCAAAACTCAATTCCTTTGAATAGGTAAGGACCCAAGATATATAGCAGTATCAGCGCAAAAGAACTCAGAACGATAGCACCAATATTGAGAAGGCGGTTGATCGTAGTCACAAAATTCCTCAGGAGGGCACTATCTTTATAGTATTCATAATAGAATCTAGTGACTGCCCCAGGGATTCCCATTTTCATCAAAGGTGTAAGGAAAACAGTTAGGGTAGTTACCATTTCGAGAATTCCATAATCTGAGGGAGTTAGATAGCGAGTATAAAGTGGAATTAATAGGAAACCGATTAATTGTGGTAATACTGAACCTAAGCCATAGTTAATCGAATGACTTAATAAGACCTTTAGGGATAAAAGTTGATGAGATAACCCCTTTAACATGCAGACTTACGCAAAAAGTTAGATTCAGTTCTAGAAAACAACAACAGAGTCAAGGTTACCTCAATTCCAAGCTTCCCAATTATAGATAGTCTGATCAGCTTTCGTACTAGCAAACCTACCTCGATAATAATCCCTATTCAAAAGCTCTGTTGGAGATAAAGAACGATTAGAATGTCCTAGAGCTTCACGCCATTCCGGGTATTCTTCTTTGATGGACATCATTCGATCACGTCTAGGCATATCAGCAAACTCACGCAATTCCTTGAGCATGGAAGGCGTAATGGACACGGGACCATCACGTGATTCGTCTGCTTCCAGAATAGTATAATGTCTTTCTATGCAGGAGGCTCCAAGTGCTAATGCCAATTTACTTGCCCAGAGTTTAGTTTCTGCGGGTTTGGAATGGTCGGAGTACCCCACCTGGTGGCTGAACCGACGCAAGAAGTTTAACCGGGACAGATGGAGCTCTTGTAATGGGGTGGGATATATGGTTACACAATGTAGAAGATGGAAATCCACATGGGACAGAATCCTTGCAGCTTTTTCAATCTCTTCATCAAAGGTAGATCCGGTGGATACAAAGATTGTGCTCCAATACTTTGATAAAGTTTCCAACAAAGGAAAAGAGGCACAGTCATAGCTCGCCACCTTTACAGCCTCATAACCCAAATCTTTCACTTCGTAAAGACTAGCCCAGCTAAATACAGTTGTTAATGGCGCTATTCCTGCACTGATGCACTCTTCAACAAACCATTTTTCTGTGTCTAGATCTAAATCCAATTTTGCCAATCGTTCTTTTTCTGCTGCGTAAGGACGCTTGATCGTTTTGGTACTGCCATCTGGGTGCAATTCTCCCTCATCAAATCGAGTGCGATGGGTAAGCTCACTCGAACGGATGGCCTGAATTTTTACATAATCTGCACCATTTTCAGCTGCAGAGTGGATCATAGTTCGTAGAATTTCTTTGTCTCCGTTATGATTTTGACAGCATTCAGCTATTAGAATTGGTCTGCTCATTTAATTAGGTTTTGGATCTGTATTCGTAATTTTCGCAATCTTGCGGAAAGCCCACTTTGCTCCTTAATCTTTCCTCTAAGGATTTTGATTTGGTGCTCCGCAATTTCTTGACTATAGGATTTGAAACGGGGATCGGGATCGGTCTTTTCGGCAATGGTTACCAGTTCAGTTTTATTGTAATCATCTCCTTCCAACACATATGCAGGTTCTAGTCCTTGCCTCTTTAAGAAAGTGGTTAAGGTATATTTATTGAAATAAAAAGTATGGGCAGCTCTAAAGAAACGATTCCGAATTGAGCCCTTTGGGTTTAGAGAATTGGGAACAGCAATGTATACTAGGCCTTGTTCTGATAAAGCAGTCCAGACCTTGTGCAATATTTGTGCTGGCCAAAGGAAATGTTCTAGAACATGCCTAAGGCAAATTAAGTCCAAATTGTGTGTCTCTTTTTCCCAATTTGTATTTGCATCTTGACTTATTAATTCAATATTTTTCTTTGCCAAGGCTGAAATACAAAGGTCAGACGGTTCAATTGCCAGGCACCTACTATCGTGAAACCTCTGCGATCGGAGAAAGGAAAGATTGGACCCATCTCCACTTCCAATATCCAATATTGTATCTGGGTGAAAAGTGTGATCATAAGTCTGAATCCGTTCAAGGATGGCTTTGGCCGCAATATTTTCTTCTATCGGCTTTGCCAAAGATGGGCTAATAATCTCCTTTCGGTAGCTCTTGTCGTAATTTTTTTGATAATACTGTAGATAGGAGCCCCCATCCCAGCGAGGGTTTAAATACCCTAAACTGCAGTCATTACAGAATACTACATGTGCAGGTTCGCCAAAACGTCCTTTAGATGCTAACTTTTGTGACGATTTTGAAGAACACAAAGGGCAAACACGGAGGTGTTCAAATTTCACATTTGCCTTTCTTTTAGACTATGTTCTGCTAGTATAAAGTCGAGTTCCGTATCAATGTTGATACTATTGAACGAAGACATTTCAAACCCTATGCAATATTTGCCCTGGAAAGTGTTGTTTTGCATAAAAACATCCCTTTTCGTAGCGTACATAGCTCCATTGACGATATACACAGGAGGGAGATGTTGTCTTGGACAATTTTCATAAGGTGGTTTTTTGTAATCGACTAGTTGTCCGGAACGTCCATCAGCACCGAGAAATTTTTTCATCTTCATCGGGTGATTATTGTCTACATCTACCACGGAAATAATTCCATCTGCTCCTTCCTTGATCAATTTCTCCAAGGCTTGATCAATATCTCTTCCTGTCTTTAACGGCGAAGTTGGTTGTAGCATTATAATGAAATCATACTTTAAGCCTTCTCTCTCTTCCATTTCTCTTACGGCATGTTGAATAGTTGGTACCGCAAGGGCGGTATCTGTGGCCAATTCAGCGGGACGAAGGAAAGGGCATTTCGCCCCATACCTTAGTGCTATTTCCTGAATGGCAGGACTATCAGTGGTGACTACAAGATCTGTGATCATAGCAGATTGCAAGCCACTTTCTATAGTGTAGGCAATCAGCGGTTTGCCTAGGATGGGGCGTATGTTCTTACCTGGAACACCTTTAGAACCACCTCGTGCCGGGATTACTCCTAAGATTTTCATATCAATTAAATTGAGCTAGAGACAGCAGAGAGATTCATGTAGATGGAAGGCCGAGCATTGAGGATGTCATCTGTGTGAAACTGCGACCAGCCATCAAAGAATATTGGATATTCGTTCATCTCTCTCAAAATCTTGAATACATTTAGCTTTTCGAAGGATTTGTGATTGTTCAAAAAGAGGATAACATCGAGTTCCTCTAAGCTGTCGTTTATATTTCGCTCTGTTATTTTGAAGCTTTCCAGATCTTCTTTTAAGGCTACAGGATCGTAGCCGTAAACAGTAGCTCCTTTGGCTTCGAGCATTTTATATACTTCTACTGATGAGGAATTTCGAATGTCTCCCGTTTCTGGATGGCCTTTGAAGGCAAGTCCACAAATCAAGATAGAAGTTTGATCTATGCTCTTGCCTAACTTTTGCAATTGTTCATCCAGTCGACGAACAATATGCCCATGCATGGATTCATTCACGCTTCGACCAGTAATAAACAGCTGTCCATCCATAGCATTCTTTTGAGCCACATTAGCAAATATGTAAGGGTCCTTTGTCAGGCATGGCCCTCCAACCCCAGGACTAGGAAGTGGAACGGGGTTGCGTGGATATCCCTTATTTGCCGCCTTAATTGCTTCTACTATATTAATGTTATAGTTAGAAGCCAATACGCTCAATTCATTTGCAAAAGCAAAGACATAATCCCTAAACGAATTGTTGATCAGCTTTATCATTTCCGCAGCTTCCAAAGATTCCACACGAACGATGGTAGAGGTTAAGTCTCGGAATATCGCTACTGTAGCTTCTACAGCATCTTTGTTATAACCGCCAATAATTTGAGGTAATTCTCTTAGCTCTTTTATAGCTTTGCCTTCCGCCGTCCTTTCAGGGGCGAAAGAGACATGGAAATCGAGACCGCATCTAAGGCCAGAAACTTCCTCAAGTAGCGGAATGACAAATTCTCTACAGGTACCAATTGGAACGGTTGATCTCAAAATGACTAGATTGCCCCGTTCAAGCTTTTCTCCGATCTGCCTGACAGCTGAATCGAGATAATCCAATTGAGGGGTTGGGATATTGTGCCCCGCTTTCTGAACCACGGGCGTTCCTACGCTGATAATATATACATCTCCACTAGCAGGTAAATCCGTAACCGGGTTGAAATTTTTGCCAACATGCTCTTTCAACAAGGTCGGCAAGCCTAATTCATGAATGTAGGAATGACCTTCATTGAGCATGGCTATTTTCTTGTCATCAACATCGTAACCAGAGAGGTAGAAACCTTCGTCCACTAGTGCAAGAGCAAGAGTAAGTCCGACATAACCTAACCCCACTACCACAATATGTCTATGTGTCGCCACTCTTTGCTCCCAAAGCTCATGATATTCCAAAACCCGAACGGGTCTGTTTTCTAGATCAACCAATAAGATCTTGGACAGAAACTTCCTCGAATTGCTTGATCTATCATTAAGCTTCTGAGGGAGTTCTTCAATAATCTGAGAAGCAGAGTATTGACTACTGAAGGTTATAGGCCTTGCATTCATTACGTCCTTGGCCGCAAAATTCAAATTACCGGAATTGATAATTGCACGCCTTATATCTCCGTCTGTAATTGTGCCCAATAGCCCCTTGTCTTCATTTACAACTAAGACTATTCCTCTGGGTTGCTTCTGCTGAGTAGCCCGCTCCATCGCTTCAAAAACCTCTGGGAGAGTAGCGTATGGAGAGACAAATAGTGATGAGATCATGCTAAAGATATTCTATAATAGCGTTTGCTGCGATGGTAGCTCCTCCTACTTTCTGTTGGCTCAATCCTTCAAGAAAAAATCGTCTGCTATTGGACTCACCTATCATGTTAGCCACTGTCTCTAAAAGAGTTTTCTTATTTAGTAAATCGATCTTTTCCCCGATTTTCAACTCTTGAACTCTTGTGGCATTGAAATGTAATTCCTTGTTGTCAAAAGTTTCATGAGTAAGTATAGGAGCACTATACTTTATCGCATCGGTGAGGATTCCAATTCCTGGTCTTGCAATAATTAGCGATAGCTTGGAGAATGAATCTTCTGTAAAATCGAAAGTAGATATTGTTTCTAGGCCAAGCTCACGTTGTATATCCTGATTGGCAAAGATTTCCCACCGAGAATTGAGAGCTAAAGTAGAAGCTACCTGCTTAAACATTTCTCTATTAGTCCCAGATTTCCCTGCTGTAACCAAAATACGTGGGGATTTCTTTTGGATGGTTGCGTATCTTGAGGTGATCCAGGGAATTGGTACCGCTTTGGTGGTACTAACTTGGGATGGCATCCCCATGCCTTCTATATTTATCATAACAGGCTTATACTTTGCCACAAGCGCTGCTTCATGGTCCAAGACTGTATCATTCTGACTATTTCGGTCAAGGATTGCATGCCATAAAAAAGAACCTGTCAATATAGTTCGATCAAAGAATTCTAAAGGACTGGCGAGGTTGTCACTCAGCACTAGATCATAGCTGGTGGCCTTAATGACGGCACTCAGTTCAGATCTCCATTCGTTATAATTCGCTGTAAAGTTAGGTAGGGCAAGGTGTTGAAGGGAAAATCCATGCCTAGGATCTGTGATTATCTGATTGGATGAACTTTGAAGTTGCATAGAAGCATATTCATCTAAATATTGACCACTAGTTGGATGGACGAAGAACGTCAACGAAAGATAAGGAAGACGGTCCAGTAAGGCTTCAGATATAGCCAAGCTTCGTTTGACATGACCAAAACCATTTGGACAAATGACATAAAGAATCTTTTTCATCAACTACAAACTCATCGGAAGGAAAAAGCAGAATCTACCCCTTCCTTCTAAGCCACCATTTCTTTTTCTGAGTTTCCTCTTGATAGTAGCCATAGCCATAACCATAGCCATAACCATAGCCATAACCATAGCCGTAGCCATAACCATAGCCTCTTTTGGCTTTCACCCCGTTGAGTATTATTCCGAGTTTGGGTAATTTTTGTTGTTGATAAATTTCATCTAACATCTGTAAGAAGGCCTTGTTGGTGTAGCCGTAGCGGGTTACAATCAGGCTCTGATCTACCAAATTGGCGAGTAGCAAGGCGTCCGTCACCAATCCTAGGGGAGCTGTATCAATAAGAATGTAATCATATTCATCTCGTAAAGAACCAATTAGCTCCTGGCAACGATTACTAAGTATTAACTCAGAAGGGTTGGGAGGAATATGTCCACTCCCGATAAAATCGATATTTTCGTGTCCAGGCAAGGGTTGAATTAGAGCCGAAAGGTCACTTTCGCCCACCAGGTAATTACTGATTCCTCCAGTTGATTTTTCTCCGATAAGATACTCTGATAGCTTAGGTTTTCTTAAATCAAACCCCATGAGCAAGGTCTTCTTGCCGGTTAGAGCTAGCGATAAGCCAAGGTTGATGGTTATAAATGTTTTGCCTTCTCCGCTAATCCCAGAAGTTACCAGAATAACTCTATTCTCCTGTTGACTCTCGACCATATAGTTGATATTGGTCCTAAGAAGGCGAAACATTTCGGCAATAGATGAACGACTCCCCTTTTTTACAACCAGTGCATCCTCATTAATCGTTGAAGCAGCGATCATGCCAATAAATGGTGCTTTAGTTCCCTTCTGTATATCCTTCTTGCTGTATATCTTATTGTCGAAATAATCTCGCAACAGGATGATACCAGCGGGAAGGCCAAGTCCAATTAATAGTGCTAGGAGGTAGATTCTTCGCTGATCTGGCGAGACTAACTTTCCTCTCATTGGTTGATCCAGGAATCTGGATGTAGGCACCTGGGCTGCAATGGATAGAGCTGTCTGTTCGCGGGCTTGGAGTAGGAATAAGAACAATTGTTCCTTTATTTGTTGCTGCCGCATGATTTGCAACAACTGCCGCTCATTGGAAGGAATCGCGGTAATCTGCTTTTCAATGGGTTCAAGATACTCCTCAATTTGACGTTGCCGCTTCAATAGCTCGTCCTTCCTCTTACTAATACTTCTAACAACAGTATTTCGCAGAAAATTAAGTTCTTCATCAAATGTGGCTACTCCGGGGTTTATCAAGGTGGCAGATTCTAGAAACTGATCTCTTTTGAATAGGATCTCATTATATTGGTTAACTAAGCCTCCCAAAGTCCCTTCTAGGAGCCCAGAAGCTAATGGGATCGGTTTATATTTATTGGAGTCTACTTGTATAAAGCGCTCCATTTCCTCTGTAAGTTCCAGATTTAATTTGAGTTCCATCAGCTGGTCATCAGCGTTTCCAAGTTGATCTAGATAGACGGATGCCTGTTGACTAATGTCAAGCGGAAGGTCCTTTTGTTCTCTAAAATTTTGGAATTCTTCTTCGACCTCATATAACTCTTCAGTAATAAATTTCAATCGCTCGTCGATAAACGCCAAAGTATTATTTCCGGAGCTAGTCTTTTGCTCTATGACAGCCTGGTTGTAGGCCTGGATTAAAGTACTTAGGATTTCAATGGCTTTGTCCGGTACTGGATCTTCCAATTCCATGGTAATGACATTGGAGAACCTGATGGCGTTTAATCTCAATCGATTCGCGTAGGATCTAGCTACTCTCTCGGGCCGATTGACTCGGATTTGATAGGTTATTCCCACCGGAACTTCATCTATCTTGTCGATAATATATTCGTTTCCCTTCGCCGTGAAAACTTCTCCAAACCGCATAAGGATTGAATCCGTTTCTCCTTGCAATAAACTAAATTGGTTGTTATTAATGATGTTAATTCTAAGGGTCTTCCCATAGGATTTCTCGACAGGTGCAAAGAGCCGAAGTTTAATGGGGTTTCGAGCATAATCTTCTGTAGACTTAATTCTACCTTCTCTAATGTAGGTGATGTGCAACCCTAGGGAGTCGACTACTCGGCGCATCAAACCGCTGGATTTTAGAATTTGAAGTTCATTCTCAATTCTTTGTCTATTATTTACTCCAACGAAGCTCTCGACAATCATTTCTTCTGAAATAGATTGTCTCTCTTCCTCATTGATGATAACAGTCCCTTGTACTCTATACACAGAGGTAGAGTACCTTAATTGCAACCAGCCAAGAGTTAGCCCAATAGTTAGCCCTAAAAAGAGCCAGTACCAGTTTCTTAGAAGAAGAAACAGGAAGTGACGTAAGTCAATACCTTCCTCTTCCTCTCTCTGGAAGGGGTTGTTGCCATTGTTTGTTTGATTTAAATCCAAAACCTAGATTTTGTTAAATTGATCACCTTGACAAAGTAATAATTAGAGTGATTAGCGTCAGACCTGCAGAGGTATAGGAAATGATGCGTTGTAAAGGGTCAGCTACTGTTGCTACTCTAATTTGAAGGGGTTCGACGTATACAATATCATTCTGTTGCAAATAGAAATATGGTGAGTTAAAAATGTCTCCAGTTTGTAGGTTGATTCTAGCGGAAGTTCTGTGTCCGTTTTCCTCCCTGATCACAAGCAGATTAGTCCGATTAGCATAGTCAGTTAAGTCGCCTGCAAGTCCTATCGCTTCTAGTAGTGTGATTCTTCTATTTGATAATCTTTTAACTCCTGGAAGATTAACTTCTCCGATTACCGTTACCTTAAAATTCAAAAACCTCATGTTGATAACTGCATCCTTTAGATATGGACGGATAAGTTCGTACAGTTTTTCTTTAGCTTGTTCAATGGTCATTCCTCCAACCTCGATTCGACCTATTGTAGGAAAGTCAATGAAGCCTTCCTGATCAACTAGGTAGCCAGTAAAGAGTTCTAGCGAATAGTTTCCACCATCCCCCTGTTGATTGAGGAGTTGAGCATTCTGTGGGTTCATTACTTCCTTGTTAAAAGGAGCTACTGCTTTTAGATCTGCACTATGAACCTCTATTCTAAGAAGGTCCTCTGGTTGGATTTTAAGTTCTAGTGAATTGATGATAGCTTCTGGAGTTGAACTTGGGTTGGGGCCTTCGTTGAAGCTTACAAGTTCTTTGTGTGATACGCATGAGGAAACGCAGAGCACAGTAAACAATAATAATAGTAGTCGATAGCGAGGCCTAAGCATGTATGAGTTATTTCTATTTATGGTAATATTGAAGATACCAAGACACAAACTTGTCCACTCCTTCCTGGATGCTTGTATTAGGGCGGTACTGCAAATCTTTCTTAAGCTCGGATACATCTGCGAAGGTTATTTCTACATCTCCCGGTTGTATTGGAAGCATCTCTTTAATCGCTTTTTTTCCCGTTGCCGCTTCAATTGCCTCAATAAAATTAAGGAGCTTTATAGCATTATTGTTGCCGATGTTATAGATCTGGTATGGAGCGGAGGAGCTGGCTGTATCTATATTTCCACCAGGCCAGTCTAACTTGGAAGTTGCTGGGTTTTCCAACACCCTTTTAATCCCCTCTACTACATCATCCACATAAGTGAAATCCCTCCTCATATTCCCATAATTAAACACTTTAATCGGCTGCCCATTGAGTATGGCCTTCGTAAACAGAAAAATCGCCATATCCGGGCGTCCCCATGGGCCGTAGACTGTAAAGAAGCGTAGTCCAGTGGTAGGCAACCCAAATAGATGGCTGTAGGTATGCGCCATCAGCTCATTACTCTTTTTGCTGGCAGCATATAGGGAAACAGGATGATCCACATGATCTTGCGTAGAGAAGGGCATTTTTTTGTTCAATCCATAAACGCTAGAGCTGCTAGCATAGACCAAATGCTTGATCTTATTGTGCCGACAAGCTTCCAGAATGTGCCCAAACCCCACAATGTTACTTTGAATATAAGCTTTAGGGTTTTTGAGACTGTATCGGACCCCAGCCTGAGCCGCTAAATGACAAACCATATCAAATCGGTGCTCTCGGAAAAGACGGTTTAAACTGGCTTCGTCTTCCAGGCGCATTTGGATGAACTGATAGCCTGGTTGTGTTTTACTCTGTAGCAGTTCTTTGTAAGCTATTTGATTCCTTTGTATACCAGCAGATTCCAAACGACCAATCTTTAGACTGACATCGTAGTAGTTATTAATGCTATCTAGGCCTACGACTTCGTGGCCTTCCAATAGCATACGATTGGCTAGATGATAACCAATGAATCCTGCTGTACCTGTGATAAGAATTTTCATTAGAATGGAGGGCAGCTAATAAGCTATGCGCTAATGTCGCTCAAAAGGGTGTTGAGTTAGAGGTGTTTTTGCCAAAGGGTGGTAATCTCCTTTAGTGCCAAGAGGCTGAGCATGGCGAATTTCATGTACAATCTCAATAGCTTTTCTAGCCTCGCTGATTTCAAACCCTGCGCCTGCTAAGATGTGTTGATAGCTCTTTGTGTGTAGCTCTGTGAACCCACCACTGAACTCAAACTCTTCTCCTTCAATGGTTAGAGAACGATAAGTTCTTGCTCCAGTATCCCGCACATGTTGAGGAATTGTGTCATAATTAATACTTAGAAACCACCGTACCCGTGCTTTGGCAAACTCAAGATAGCCCGCCGCGCGATCGTGAGTATGGATATGTACGATATTCTCTTTTAGTTCCCCAAAAATCCACTGTAACATATCATAGAAGTGTACGCCAATATTTGTGGCAATACCCCCGGATTTGGTTACATCTCCTTTCCAACTGGTGTAGTACCAGTGACCTCTTGAAGTTAAATAGGCCAGATCTATATCGAATACCTTGCCTGCGGGAGCCTGATCAACCTTCTTCTTCAAGGCAATGACACTTGGATGTAAACGCAACTGTAAGATATTATAAATGTTTTGCCCTGTTTCTCTGGAAAGAGCCTCTAATGCTTCAATATTCCAGGGATTAAGGACAATGGGTTTTTCACATATAACATCCGCTCCGTGCCTTAGACCAAATCGGATGTGAGAGTCATGTAAATAGTTTGGCGAGCAGATGCTAACGTAGTCAATAGCCTTGCCTCTTCGTTTCAATTTTTCCAGATGTCTATCAAAACGTTCAAACTCTACAAAAAAATCAGCTTGAGGAAAATGACTGTCGATGATCCCGACAGAGTCATTTCTATCTAATGCTGCTACCAAGTCGTTTCCTGTATCCTTAATCGCTTTCATATGGCGGGGAGCGATGTACCCAGCGGCCCCGATTAGTGCAAAATTTTTCATGTTAGGATTCTGGTGTTGTAGCTTTTGTTTGTTTTAAGAAACTTGCCTAGGCGAGTTATATCTCTATACTAGGAAAAGGAGCATACTTTCCAGCAGGATATCTGAGCAATACTATTGCTCAACCTTTTGGACTCTACCATTCTCTAATTTATATTGATCCTCACTTGCTGGACAAGTGGCGTTCCCTGCCTCATCAAACTTCAAACGTTCCCCATGTTCACTCATCCACCCCAATTGTCGTGCAGGGTTCCCAACCATTAATGCATAAGGTGGCACACTTTTAGTCACTACTGTTCCTGCGCCGATAAAGGCATGATGGCCGATATCATGTCCACAGACAATAGTAGCATTGGCTCCAATGGATGCACCTTCGCCTACATGTGTGGCCATATATTCAGATTTGCGATTCACCGCTGATCTTGGGTTGATCACATTAGTGAATACCATAGAAGGACCTAAGAAAACATCGTTTCCACAAGTCACCCCTTTATATATAGATACATTGTTCTGCACCTTGACATTACTCCCCAGTTCCACACCATCTGCTACAAAGACATTCTGACCAAAACTACATTTTGGTCCAATCTTAGCTCCAGACATAATGTGACAAAAGTGCCAAATCTTGGTGCCTGCACCAATGATGGCGCCTGGATCTACGATGGCTGTGGGGTGAGTGAAGTAGTCGGACATAGTGTTGAAGAGTTTAAAGATGAAGGTTTACAGTTTATAAGGGGCGTTTAACCCCTTGCTCTTGCGAGTTGAGCATTATGCAGGGCGCTCAACATAAAAGAAATATCTGTAATTTTTCTACGGCAATCGACATAAGAAGATTCATCTAAAAACTCGATCTCGAAGGAAATAATTAAGTGATTGACTTGCGCTGCTCGCCCCTCGATCCCCTGAAGAGGAGGAGCAGCCCGCATTTTTATAATTCATTTTTGCGCGTGGCCCTTCCCCTTCATGGGACCGAGGGGCTGCGCTGGCACACTTCCAATTGAGCCCTGATTTTAGCAACTCATACGGCTTCGCCGCCGAAAAGTCGCAAGTCTTTTCGCCCGATAATGACTGTAGCGTCATTGTTACCGATAGAATGTATCGATTCATGAAAGGGTAGGAGAGTAGAAGAATAATCCACTACACTCACTAAAATCAGGACTCCGGAGAGTTCCTGCACCAAGATCAAGGAATGCTTGACTTGGAATATGCAAAACAATATCTAGTAGCCTAACGCAGAGGACTTTGCTTGTCCCTAGCGACAGGGTCTTTAATTCCAGTATTTATCATCCGACTCTCGAACCAAATCAGCTGTACCATTACGGATTTTACGTAGATACTGTGGATCTACTTGCATGCGCATAGCATAACCTAAGTTTTCCAGTTCGATCACGAAATGCTTTTGGCCATCCAGGTTGACTAAGGTTCCTTTTAACCCAGTGAGGCGGCCACCAATGATCTCAACCTCATCTCCTTTCCGCATATGCTGGCGGGGCTCCATCTCTACCTCCACATCCTCACCGACAACACGTTGGATCAACTTGATTTCTCTTTCTGGGATTGAAATGAGGTTTTTGGAAAAACGGACAAATTTTACCACATCAGGTGTATCTAGAACCGGGATGTATTCCGGCTTAGTAATCTTAGTGAAAAGGTAGCAGCTGATGAGCGGTAGCTCTACCTGCTTAACTTTGCGGGTATAATAGCGTTTGACACGTTGAATAGGGAGATAGGTCGTTATGCCTTTCTCAGTCAAACGTTTGAGAACTTGCTTCTCTCTTTTATAGCGAGTATATACAGCAAACCACCGAGCTTCCTGCTCATCAAGGTGATTCTCATAGGGTTGGGGGTTCGCAGACATTATCTTGTTTTTGGTTGTATGTTCTCAATTGTGTTGGCAAATACCAAAGCTCTTAAGAATTTCTCTATCCTTTGTTTTCGATTCCAACTTACAATCGCCAGTATTGCAGGCCGTTATCCTTTCGGAAATCATATATCCCTTTCAAGTCCACTAATATGGGACTGCCATTCATAATCGACTTGAAATAGTTATTATCCAGATTACGGTATTCATCATGACTAACAGCCACGATTACGGCATCATAGTTTTCGGAGAGCTGATCGACCATCCCCAACTTATATTCATGCGCTACTTCATTAGGATTAGCGTATGGGTCAGTGATATGTACATTGATAGAGTAATTCATCAACTCTCGCACCAGGTCAGCTACCTTGGAATTGCGAATATCAGCCACATTTTCTTTGAATGTGATCCCCTTCATCAAGACCTTACATTCACTAGGATTCTTACCATCCTTGATCAACATTTGTACTAGCCGCTTAGCAATGAAATCAGGCATTTCATCATTGATGCGACGTCCACTGGTGATCACTTGTGGGTTGTAGCCCAAATGTTTAGCTTTATGTAGCAGATAGTAAGGGTCAACACCAATACAATGTCCTCCCACTAAACCTGGATAGAATTTTAGGAAATTCCATTTGGTACCAGCGGCCTCTAGTACCGACTTTGTATCAATGTCCATACGATCGAAAATGATTGCCAGCTCATTCATCAAGGCGATGTTGAGGTCACGTTGGGTATTTTCGATGACCTTGGCAGCCTCAGCCACCTTAATCGAGGCGGCCTTGTAGACACCAGCTATAATGACGGCTTCATAGACTTTGGCAATCTCTGCTGACGATTCTTCATCATTACCCGAAACGATCTTTAGGATTTTTTCAACCGTATGTTCTTTGTCTCCTGGATTAATTCGTTCTGGAGAATAACCTACCTTGAAGTCTTTTCCGAAAGTTAGTCCAGACATCTCTTCCAGCACAGGCACACAATCTTCTTCTGTACAACCAGGGTATACCGTAGATTCATAAACCACATAGTCCCCAGGCTTCAAGATCTTCCCGACACTTTTGCTTGCGCTTAAAACAGGAGTAAGATCTGGAACCTTCTGTTCACTTACCGGTGTAGGAACAGCCACAATATGAAATTGCGCGTCCTTTAAGTCTTCATAGTTTGCCGTGAAAGTGATATCGCAACCTTCGAAAGCGGAAGGTTCCAGTTCCTTGGATGGATCGATCCCTTGTTTCATCATCTCAACACGTTCTGCGCTGATATCGAAACCGATAACGCTGAATTTCCTGGCCAAAACAAGGGCTAAAGGCAAGCCTACATAACCGAGGCCTGTTACTGAGATCTTATATTTCTTATCGATTAATTCTTGGTACATAGCTGCTCAATGAATAATTAGTGTTGTTAAATAGTGCTAGTTCTAGCTGTGTTAGGGGGACTAATTATTCTACGGTTTGCGTATATGTTTAGGCAAAGAAGCTTTGGACACTATTAGTGATATAGGACAGTGCCGCTTCATCCAACTCCGTATGCATTGGCAAAGAAATCACGGATTGACAGAGGGCTTCCGTAACCGGTAATTCAGCGAAATCTGCTGGAATAAGAGACTTGTAAGCGTTTTGTTTATATAGCGGTACAGGATAATATATCATACTAGGAATACCTTTCTCTTTTAAGAAAGCAGCTAATTCATCTCTACGCCCATCTTTCACCAATAAAGTATATTGATGGAAAACATGTGAGGAATTTTGCTGTCTAGTTGGGACTTGTAGAGCGTCAATTTTTCCAAAGGCTTGATCATAATAAGCTGCTGCCTTCTGTCTGGCTGCAGCGTACTGATCTAGATGCCTCAGTTTGATTTCTAGTACGACGGCTTGCATCGCATCTAATCGACTATTTACGCCAATGGCATCATGGTAATATCTTTTCACTTGTCCGTGATTGGCCATCATGGCGCACTTCGGTCCCAGAATATCATCATTTGTGTAAAGGGCTCCTCCGTCTCCGTATGCTCCCAGGTTCTTGGAAGGATAGAAGGACGTACAGCCGATGTGTCCCAGGGTACCTGTTTTCTGTACATGACCATCAGCGAAAGTATAATCAGCTCCAATGGCTTGGGCGTTATCTTCTACCACCCAAATGCCATGCTTATTTGCAACTTGCATAATGGATTCCATATCACAACTCTGTCCGAACAAATGTACAGGTACAACGGCCTTGGTACGGGGAGTGATAGCAGCTTCGAAGAGCTCTGCTGTCAAGTTGAATGTATCCGGATCTACATCGACCATCACCGGTGTAAGGCGCAAAAGTGCGATAACTTCAGCGGTAGCGACATAGGTGAAAGCAGGTACGATTACCTCGTCTCCTGGTTGTAAGTCCAATGCCATTAAAGCAATTTGCAGGGCATCTGTGCCATTTGCACAAGGGATAATGTGACGGGCATCAAGATATTTGCCAAAAGCCTCCTTGAAAGATTGGACTTTCGGGCCATTGATAAATGCAGTGGATCGAATGACGTCCAGTACAGCCGCATCCACTTCTGCCTGGATGTGGCTGTACTGTGCTTTTAGATCGACCATTTGGATGTTCATCGTGGGACTGTTCATGTATTACAATTAAATTTAACCAGCTTTCTAGTCCTTAGACCATAATAACAGGTGATCTGCGGGGAACTCCTGTTCGTTCATTTGTTCAAATTCTTCGTCGGAATAGATTAGATATCGAATTCGACGTTTAATTAGATCTTCAACTTTATCAATGAGTTGGATCAAATATTTTTGGTCAATGTTTCCTATGAATACTAAATCAATGACTTGACTATCTAGCCCTTTGGCAAAGTCACCTACCACAAATACTTGACTTACCTGACCTAAACGCTCGATCACATTTTCTACTACTCTATCCAGGCCAATGTGTTTTAGGACAATATTGTGGACTTCCTTGAAAAGGGGGTGTTGAATATTAGCTTGGAACATCTTTTTGTTCCCTACTAGGTTGGATTCCAGCATGCCAGCCTTCTCCAGGCGATTTAATTCTACCCGGATGGCATTGGAAGATTCCCCGAATTCACTCTCCAAGCTTCGCAAATAAGCTCTGGTCTTACTGTTGAGGAAAAACTTCAGCAGTAGTTTTATTCGCGTTTTGGATGATATGAGTGTCTCAATCATAATTGAGTAACAAAATTACTCGTTTTTTGGAAAAGGATGCAAAATAGTACAAAAAAATATCGCTCCCTTCAGAAACGTACCTTTCTGCAAATTATTTTTCAGTATTGTTCTAGTGTAAGTTTGAGTAAGTAAATTACTCTATAGTGCGGTGGGTATCTGATGCAAATGTACGTAAAAAAGTTTCGGACTACCAAACCCTTCTTGTACAGAAATAGATATTAATATATTACTTAATATTAACAAGGATTCTAATTTGTCAAGTGGAAGCATTGAATTTACTGACTACTCATCCATGTGAGATGATTTTGATTTAGCCGCAAAAAATTCTAATATTTTTTCAAATGAAGTACTGAATAATGAACGATGTCCTCTGTTTATTAAGTGCAGAGGACATCAATTCTGTTCAAATGAGTAGCCAGGTTTTGCCCATTTTATGGCAGAATATTACCGATTTATGACAAATCGAGCTTGATGCAGTTGTCCTTGAAATCGATAACTGAGCATGTAGTACCCTCTATCGAGGTTGGTGGTCTGAAACTTCCAAGCACTGATTCCAGAAGGAAGAGATAAGCGCTGGATTACCTGCCCACTGTAGTTTAAAACCTGTATGTCGGTGGCCTGTGTTAGTGGTAAAGACCATGATAAGTTCAATTCTGAATCTGCAGCCGTAGGATAAATTAATAGCTTTTGCTGCTCTGGTTCCCAGTTTTTACTGATTATCCGGTGGTGTGTAGTGGATCCATCAAAATCGACTTGTTTGAGGCGGTAGTAGTTGAGACCTATCACTGGAACTGGATCGAGGAATGTGTATGGTACAGTTTGAAAGCGGGTGCCTTTGCCCTTGACCCTGCCGATTTCCATAAAGCTTATGCCATCATTACTCTTTTCTACCGCGATATAATCATTGTTTTCCTCTAGCAGCGTTTGCCATTGTAAAAGTATCCCGTCCTCTTGAATTTTCGCACGAAAATCCTGTAATTCGATAGGAAGCACTGCAGTACTCCTGATGGAAAATAAAGCAGGATGCTGTACATCCTCTATTTGTTGCCGGTACGGAGTATTCCCATTGGCTTGATCTGTAGGCTCTATTTGCCATTCATTGTCTAGCCATTGGCTTACAAAACAAGCTTCTCGGTCGAAGCCACTCATCTCGTCAGCCTGATTCCACTGAAGTTCGACAAATAGATCACTGCCTCCATTTACGGCCTCTTCAATGATCCAAGTCCGGTCTACTGCTTCAGAAACCATAGGAGAGCCATCTAGCCCTTCCATCAAAACCTCATCTCTTACCCTAACTCGATACCAGTCAGGATCAGCTGAAAAAGTATTGAATAGTTTGACTGGATTATAAGAGCTATTCCCTATCGGAAAATTCGTTATGGTACTTCCTACTCGACGCTGCAGTGCTCCACTGCCATTTGTTTTGACGTAGGAAAGCGAAGAGCCACCAATAATATTGCCATTACTATTGACCCTTAGGTCATAATCACCTAAGGTCAGAAAACCGCCTTCCAGTCGTAGCGTTCCATTAATCTGTGTATCGTCCTGTAATCTTTTATTGCCACCTCCTCGAATAGTTACATCTGGAAGAACAATACCAGTCGGTACATATTGGGTATTCGTTTGTGAAAACACAACCCGAGCACCAGACTGGAAAATGAAAGCGTTCCTACTGGGATGAATGTCCTGAAAGATATGACCATTGTCCTCGAGCCACAGTTGACCACTACTACTTAGCATCGCCTTAGCACTTCCAGCCTGATTTTGGTTCCCGTATAGGTTCCCACCTAGCAATAGCTTACCATTCTTACCAATTTGATAGCTTATATCATATCCACTTCCATTATCTGAGGTAAGCCAGAGATCTCCTTTTTCGATATCCAGTGTTCCTTCTACTAATAGACTCCCTCCGAGGTTTATGCTATTACTTCCATCTATTCCATCGATGGATACGTCTGCTTTTGTGACCGTAACGGTTTTTCCTGCATTGACTGTGATATGAAAGCGACTGCCTGGAGCTCCGTTATTGTATAAAGCAGCAGAGTTACTGGAACTATGAGTCAAGGTAATATTCTGATCAATGATCAAGTGAGTCGTATTGGCAGCAGCAGGGTCATTGTCTTTGCGTAGCCGTTTTAGGTAAGTTTGACCAGTACCATTGATTTGGCAATTCGGGCCATTGATATCAAAACTCAATCCATCTCCATTTCCACCGACAGTCCCGTTTAATTCGGCATCTCCGTAGATTTCTACATACCTGGTAGTAGAACCTCCAACCTTTAGGGAGGAGCCCACTTCCATAGTCAGCTTAGCTACGGCTTTTTCCGAAGCGTGAAGGGTAATGGCGTGACCACTTTGGATTACGAGATGGATGCTTGGATCATCTGGGTTACTTAAGGTTCCTGGGCCCGTTGGAGTGGTGGACCAGATTAAATCTCCCCAACTACCACTTCCTATTGAATACCAAGTATTGTTTTGTGATAGAGAGAAATAGGGGAGTGCCGTGCTAATTACTAGCACGATTAATGCGTTTACTTTCCAATTCATGAGCTTAGTGTTGTTTTAAAATGAGCGCTGATTATTGGATCACTACCAGTTAGTAGTTAGTGACCTAGAATAAGGGTAAAACCTCAATTCAGGAAGTTAGACGCAGAAATGCAAGAAATTCCATAATGCAAAAGGCCTGTTCGTTGATTTTTCAACGAACAGGCCTTTTCATATTTGTGTTATTCTTCTCCTTTTTATTCGCAACCTAGCTGTTCTCGGGAAGTTGGGTCGTTATTGGGAAAGCAATTATTACTTAACACTTGCTCCGGTACATATCGTTCTAGATTAGGGTCTCTAAGGCTATTTTCAAGGAATTCAACTAGATCATCCATCTCCGTATCACTTAAGTTAAGCGGGTGGAAAAAAGAAGAGATTTGTTCCTGTGGTACTCTTGGGTTTTCGGGAATCCCATCATTAAAGTATTCCACTACATCTCTTAAGCTATTCTTACTACTTCCGTGGAAATAGAAGGGAGAGTCTACCATATTATAGATGCCCGGGACTTTGAATTTGAATAGATCATCGTCGCGAAGAGTGAAACCGCCTCGGCCCATATTTCGGATATCGTGGATGCCAGTAGCCAATGAACCTGGCAAGTCACAGAGGTCATTTACCCCAACAGCGTGAAATTCATTTGCACTCATGGCAGGACCTTGGTGACAACGATAACAGCCTGCTTTGGAGTAGAAGAGAACCGCGCCGCGTTTTTCTGATTCGGTTATAGCCTCGTTATCTCCTTTTAGCCAATCCTGAAAAGGTGCTTCATTGGTGATCAAACTACGCAGATAGGCAGAGATCGCAAAACTAGAAGTCAAGAGGGAATAGCGTTCATCTTCGGTAAAATCACCAAATGCTTCATCGTACATTTCACGGTAGCCCAATGTGTCTAATACATATTTGTCTACCACCATACGGTGAACGATTAAGCCTTCGATATTTTGAGCTTCTAGACCATCAAGGCCTAGATGATTAGTTTCTGTAGTTGGGTCATCTAATCCCCAGAGGTATTCTGTGCCTTCATTAGCGTGAAAAGCGCCAAACTTACCACTCCAGGTGGTGTTCGTCACATAGGCCACATTTAGGACACTAATGGGGCGTGCCCCTTGTACGTCCAACTCCTCAGCCATGTAATTGTCCATCTGGCTTCTACTTTCTCCATTCTGGCCAAAGCCAATCCCTCCATCAGCAATCCCTTGCTGACGGCCAGGCATGAATCCGGCACTTGGGACGTGACAAGTAGCGCAAGAATAGGTACCTGTACCATTAGCGTACTTGGCATCTCTTGCTAGACCCGTCTCGAAAAATAGCATTTTTCCTAATTCGACCTTTTCCTTGGTCAAAGGGTTTTTTTGTCCATTTGGAATGCTCGCATAGTCATCACTAGCCGGTAAGATGAAGTGTTCCATGTCACCAGTCGGAGAAACATTGCTTAGGGTTTTCTGAAGTTTTACATCTAAGGGGTTGGGAAGATTATCCTCAGAGCAAGCTTGCCCTATTAGCACCACACATAATATCCAGATCCACTTGTTCATAATGTAGCTGTCTTGTAAAATCGAATCAATAACTGTGTATTAAAATTGATGAATTCTAATCCAACACTCAGCTCCAATGGAGTCGAGTAGTCTTTTTAAGTAGTCAAGTAGCCATCAGCTTGGGTCAGGTATTAGGGAGGTCTATTTTACCTTTAGTAGGCAAATCGAATAGAACCGTGTAATCTTTAGTTCCTATCAGGATGTAACTTTAAGGACCAAAAATGTCCTTCAAGTATTATGATTTTAGAGAATTCTATTTATCTCTATCCCGAAATAGGTTTAAGGCAGATGTTGATATAGCCGCTCAATTGTTGCGGTATTTCGGCGAGTTATTTACCGATAAACACTTCCTTGGATGTCCAAGGTGAAATTTCAAAGCTCTGTTTGTTGCGTAAAAGTGTTTCGGTTTTAGTGTAGTAGTCTGATAACTAGATAGTTGGCTGCGAATGCGCCAAATCTCACGAAAGTTGTTACTATTTTTTTTACTCGAATATGGGCTGAATGTTGCAGTGGATGCAGAATATTTTTCGGCAACAATGATATATTTTTTGACCTACTTTTCCGCTTACGTGAAACAGAGAATTATGTAGTAGAAAATTTGAGGAATGGAGTGCTTACAACCGCACTCGAATTCCGGGACCTAAGAGTACAAACCACTTTTGTTCGGAAAGGAAGTATCCCCCACCCATATAAAGGGGGAATGAGAGCCGGCTGCTGTATTTAGTACGTATCGGATAGAGGCTGGCAAGTCCTACTAGCCCAACATCCCGAGTACTGTTCTCACTGAAATTGAAGGCGTTAAAGGCCAAGAAGCCAGCTCCAAATTTGAATGGCTTGGCCTTAGCTACTTTGTTTTCATGATAGAAACTAAATTGCGCGATCATGGCCATGCTGATCCCGCCCAAGTTTCCAAATCCTTCTTCCCCTAAACGTTTGGTGATGAGTCCTGCGGGGAAGGATACATCTATATCGAATGTCATGCTTCGAAACAAGACGAATTCCACATTTCGGCGAAGCCCCTTTTTCCCAAAAAAAGCCTCATCGTGTTCAAAGGTTACTCTGATCGTAGACCACGAGTCTAAATCGTAGATTTTTTTTCGCAAATAGTGGTTGAGACTCAGGCTTCCATTAAAACAATTTTGTTGAGAATAAAAGGCGTGACGAGGGGAGGTGCTGGAAGGACAAGCCTTAACCCTAGGGATTGTTCTTTGCTCTACCAACTGATTTCTCCGATCTCGAATTTCTACCGTGATGTTTAGCTGTTGAGGCCCATGAAAGGCATCTTGATCTAGTCGATCATAATCAAAGTCTATCACGATATCGTCGATCGAATTGGAAGCAAAGATCAATTTGTCAATAGGCTCTACCTCGTAGGTTTCCTCCCCATACCCTAATTTTATAAAATCGAAAGGACGAGAACGTTTGAATTCTCTTACCCTCAGCCGTTGTCCACTCGGTGATTGATTATTCAAGATATTAATAAACCGATCTTTGATGTCAATCGGAATATTTATCTCGTATTCCCGAACATTTTCTCGATTGACACTAGAATCCAACTGCACCTCTGTCAAGCCTTCAAACCGAAATTCAGCCTTGTATAAGGCTGTACCTTCTAGCCTGACAGATACTTGTTCACCTGGAAAAATATCACGTCCTTCCTTCCAATCTTGTCCTTCTCTTAAGATGCTGATCTTGTTGACTTTAGTGCTGGGAGTGATGTCGAAGTTGGTAATGAATTGGGCAAAGTCTCCATCTTTGATATACAAGTAACCATCATTCTGTCGATGGTAATCAAATAGCCGCAACCAACAAAGAACTTTCCCATTGGCAAGTATGTTCCGAGTGAAAATCTCGGCAATGAGAAAGCCACCTGCCTCCTCTTGGGATTCTAACCGATAGGTCTTTTCCATTTGCAGGTTTTCGGCAAAGTCGAGCTCTATTCCGAGGCCTTCCCTTTTAGCACTTTCCGTAAATGTGACCTCTCGCTGATTGGAGCGAAGAAAGCGAAGCTTGGCAGGTTTTACTACAAAATCATGTTGTAGCTTAGGAAGCTGATAGGAGAGCCCCCCACTTTCCTGCCGATAAGGTTTTTTGACCTTCAGCTGAATGGCCAAATTCTGGAGGCCTATGTCATTGGCTTGTACTCTGGCACTCAGTCTATTGTTGTTGCGGAGTACCCGGTAATTGATCTCTTGATTCTGGGTCCAGGTCTTCGGAATGATCAGGTTATTCAGGTTGTTGGTTTCTATTTCGATAGCTTGTTCCTCTCCCACATAGAGGGCAGTGGGAAGCCTTCGGTATTGAACGTAGGTGTTTGTAAATGGGAGTAATCTGATTTCATATACCATCGGTTCAGGCAAGTACTTGCTATGTATCTGAAAATTGAAGGCAAGAAAATTTCGATTAGTTATACTTTGAAATTGAGCCTTAAACCTGAAATTTGATTGGGTAACCCATCGCATCGAATCTACAACTACAAAGTCTGCTGAAGGCAAAAGAAAAATCGAATCGATAGGAAATATACCTGATGGATATAGTCTCAGTTCAACTATTGGCTGTTCTATGGTGTATTCAAAAGGCATATGTGATTCACCTTGCCAGATCATTTTGTCCTTTGACCAAGTGTAGCGATTGGTATCTACGGAAAGAACGATCTCTTCGAAGAAATTTTGGGTTTGATCTTGGGCTAAAGTCCAGTTGGACCCAGCAAGGCAAAATAGGAGCAAGAGGAAAATATAGAGCTGGATTCGACTTATTAGGGATGGCTTCATCTGTACTATAGTAAATGCTGATGGAGGAAATGTAGGGTTTAATTTGAGAAAAGTGGCCACGCAAAAATAACAAGGATTTATCACCTCGACCGCCGTCTATAGAGGCTTTTGTGGACGAACTAAGGAAAGGAAACGTTCGAATCTGAAATTGGAATACATCTAAGACTGGATTTTGATGGGGGAATTATATAATTTTGCCAAGCCCCAACCAGATTATTACCAGCTTACCATATTCTACAGATTGCTGATCACAACAGCCAAAAACAATTGAATTCAGAAATACACCAAACATTTCTTTTACCCATACTGTAAAATCACCTGTATATGTCTATAGCTTCCGAAAAGGATTTGATTGGCATTAAAAATGCCGGAAAAGCGGTTGCCATTACCTTAAAGAAGATGCGGGAATTTGCCAAACCCGGCATGTCGACGAAAACACTGGATGAATACGGCCTTTCCATCTTGAATGAATTTGGAGCTGTTCCTGCTCCGATGAAAGAATATAATTTCCCTGGGGTTACCTGCATCAGCGTAAACCATGAAGCCTGTCATGGCATACCTAGCCATACTCGGATCCTTGAGGAAGGAGACTTAGTTAATATCGATGTGTCCGCAGAAGTGGATGGGTATTATGCAGACAATGGGGGATCTTTCATTTTGGGTAAAGATCAACAGGGGTTAGAGCCATTAGTGCAGGCATCTAAAGAGATATTGCAGGAGGCGATTGACAAAATTACAGATCGAGTTCGGATCTCGGATATTGGAGGATTTATCCATCAGGCAGCAAAGAAAAGGGGATTTACAGTAGTAAAGAACCTCTGTGGGCATGGAGTAGGTGAAAAATTGCACGAAGCGCCCTATGAGATTCCCTGCTTTCGAGATCGACTCAATCGAGATCGTTTTCGAAAAAATACCGTGATCGCTTTGGAGACTTTTATATCCACTAAGGCCAATTTTGTATATGAGATGCCCGATGGTTGGACGATGCGCCCCAAGGACAATAGTTTCGTGGCACAACATGAACATACCTTGATCGTCACAGAAGGCAAGCCTATTATAATTACCGCAGATAACGATATATATTAGCCAATTACTTGTTCATAACTACCCTTTCAGGGCTTAAATGAAAAGCTCAAGATGAAGAATAAGCTTAAGGAAATACTTCAAGAACGCATTTTGGTCCTCGATGGAGCCATGGGAACTATGATACAGCGTTATAACCTGGATGAAGCAGGCTATAGAGGAGAGCGTTTTGCAGGATATCATCGAGACATCAAAGGGAACAATGACCTCCTATCAATTACTCAACCGGATATCATCAAGGAAATCCACAAGGACTATTTGGAGGCTGGGGCGGATATCATTGAGACGAATACCTTTAGTGGTACTAGCATAGCACAGGCGGATTATGAAATGGAGGAAATAGCATACGAACTCAATCTAGCTTCAGGGAAAGTCGCTCGTGAGGCGGTGGATGAATTCATGGCTAATAACCCTGGGAAACCGAGGTTTGTAGCTGGAGCCATGGGCCCAACGAATAGAACAGCCTCGCTTTCTCCGGATGTAAATGATCCAGGATATAGAGCAGTTACTTTTGATGAGTTGCGGGATGCTTATTATGAGCAAGCCCGAGGATTGGTAGACGGTGGTGTAGATATACTATTGGTTGAAACCATCTTTGATACGCTCAATGCCAAAGCTGCATTGTTTGCCATAGATGTACTAATGGAAGAAAGAGGAATCGATATTCCGATCATGATTTCCGGCACGATTACCGATGCTTCTGGCCGTACCCTTTCTGGACAAACGGTAGAAGCATTTTGGGTTTCTATTAGTCATATGGATCTATTGAGCGTCGGACTAAATTGTGCTTTGGGGGCTAAGGAAATGCGCCCGCACCTAGAAGCGCTGTCCAAGGTGGCCAATTGCTTTGTAAGCGCTTATCCCAATGCTGGTTTGCCTAATGAATTCGGAGAGTATGACCAGGGAGCTGAGGAGATGAGTCAGTATATACGAGATTTTGCATCCAGTCATTTTGTGAATTTTATTGGCGGGTGCTGTGGAACGACTCCTGAACATATTGCAGCTATGGTCAAAGGGGTTCAAGGGGTAAAACCTCGGGAAATTCCAGCCGGTATCGGCTATAGCCAACTTAGTGGTTTGGAGCCCTTAGTGATTCGACCCGATACTAACTTTGTCAATGTGGGAGAACGTACAAATGTTACGGGTTCTCGGAAGTTTGCTCGTTTAATTAAGGAAGGTGATTTGGCAGAGGCATTAAGTGTAGCCCAACATCAGGTAGAAGGAGGAGCCCAGATTATTGATGTAAATATGGACGAGGGACTCTTGGATTCTGAACAGGCCATGCAGGATTTTCTAAATCTAGTGATGGCCGAACCCGATATTGCCAAGTTGCCAATCATGATTGATTCTTCCAAGTGGAGCGTCATTGAGGCAGGCTTGAAATGTGTGCAAGGGAAATGTGTGGTGAACTCCATTTCAATGAAGGAAGGTGTCGAGGAATTTATTCGACAAGCCAAGTTGGTTCGTAGGTATGGCGCTGCGGCAGTAGTGATGGCTTTTGATGAACAAGGTCAGGCCGATACCATTGAACGAAAGGTAGAAATCTGCAAACGCGCCTACGATATATTGGTCAATCAAGTAGGATTCCCTCCTCAGGATATCATTTTTGACCCCAACATTTTTGCCGTTGCTACAGGTATTGAAGAACATAATGAGTATGCCATCAACTTCATTGAAGCTACTAGACAAATTAAGGAAGTTTGTCCAGGAGCGATGATTAGCGGTGGTGTGAGCAATATCTCTTTTTCATTTCGAGGTAACAATATTGTGCGAGAAGCTATGCATTCGGCCTTTTTGTTTCACGCTATTCAGGCAGGGATGGATATGGGAATCGTAAATGCAGGGATGATAGAAGTGTATGAAGAGATTCCTAAAGACCTGCTAGAAAGAGTGGAGGATGTACTTTTCAATCGGAGAGAAGATGCGACTGAAAGATTGACCGAATTCGCGGAGCAATTGAAGGGAAGTAATGGTGGCAGAGCCATCCAGAAGGATTTGACTTGGCGAGAGGGTACGGTAGAGGAACGCTTAGCTCATGCTTTAGTAAGAGGCATTACCACCTATGTGGAAGAAGATACCGAGGAGGCTCGACAAGAATACGATCGCCCCTTACAAGTGATCGAGGGACCTTTAATGGATGGCATGAATATCGTTGGAGATCTCTTCGGGGCCGGAAAAATGTTTTTACCACAGGTAGTGAAAAGTGCTCGTGTAATGAAAAAGTCAGTGGCTTATCTGACGCCCTTTATCGAGGAGGAAAAAGCTGCAGGCGGTAAGAGTACCAAAGGAAAAATCTTGCTAGCTACCGTTAAAGGAGATGTGCACGATATTGGAAAAAATATAGTGGGAGTAGTTTTGGGCTGTAACAATTATGAGATTATCGATTTAGGGGTAATGGTGCCCGCCAATAAGATTCTAGATGTAGCAGAGCAAGAAGAAGTAGATGTTATCGGCTTGAGTGGTCTGATCACGCCTTCTCTGGATGAGATGGTTTATGTCGCCAAAGAAATGCAAAGGCGAGGCTTTACTTTGCCACTTTTGATTGGTGGTGCGACAACTTCCAAAACGCATACCGCAGTCAAGATCGAACCTGCTTACGAAGGACCAATTGTCCATGTATTAGATGCCTCTCGATCAGTCACGGTGGTATCCAATTTGTTGAGCGAAGATCAAAATGTCACCTCTAACTATATTCTGGATGTCAAGGAGTCCTACCAAAAGATTCGGGATCAAAGAGCAGGACGTACTTCTCATAAAAAATATCTTCCCCTCACTGGCGCCCGCCGCAATAAAATGAAGTTGGACTGGACGAATTACACCCCACCTAGGCCGAATTTTACAGGAGTGAAGGTGTATGAAGATGTTTCTATTGAAACGCTAACCCAATACATTGACTGGACACCCTTTTTCATAAGTTGGCAACTGGCGGGTAAGTTCCCTGCCATACTGGAGGATGATATAGTTGGAGTGGAGGCCCAGAAACTATACAATGATGCTCGAAGTATGTTGCGGAGGATTATCGATGAAGGTTGGCTAACGGCAAGGGCCGTCATTGGCCTATTTCCTGCCAATGCCACTACCGATGATGATTTAGCGGTTTATGCAGATGATGCCCGAGAGGAAGTGCAAGCTGTACTACATCATTTGCGTCAACAGCAGCAAAAAGCAGCGGGTCGATTTAACCATAGCCTGGCAGATTTTATCGCGCCAAAGGAAAGTGGTAAAGAGGATTATATAGGAGGTTTTGCAGTTACGGCTGGCATTGGTATCGAAAAATGGATAAAGGAATTTGAGGCGGAACATGATGATTACCAGGCCATTCTACTAAAAGCTTTGGCGGATCGACTGGCAGAAGCAGCAGCTGAATATATGCATGAGGTAGTGCGGAAGGACCTCTGGGGATATGCAGCGACAGAACATTGGGAAAACAATGAACTCATTGCTGAAAAATATCAAGGTATTCGTCCTGCACCTGGGTACCCCGCCTGTCCGGAGCACACCGAAAAACGTACCTTGTTCCAATTGTTGAATGTAGAAGAAAACATTGGTATATCGCTGACAGAAAGTTGTGCCATGTATCCTGCAGCCTCCGTCAGTGGCTGGTACTTTTCTCACCCATCCTCTAAGTATTTTGGTTTGGGTAAAATCTCAGGAGATCAGGTAAAGGATTACGCGAAGCGTAAGGGGATGAGCCAAGAAGAAGCCGAGCGCTGGCTGGCACCAGTGATGCTTGATCAATAACCTTAATTGCGCAAATAGGGGCGGATAGACAGGACTTTTGATAAGCCATCAATCCGCCTCTGCCTATTTATGTTAATGCAAGTTGCGATTCATTCCAAAGAGCCCAAAAGCGTCAGATATTTGCGGCAAAACCAACTGCCAGCCGAGTTTTTTGCAAAATCTTCCTTTTTCGCGCTCATTCATCGCAACTTGGGTTATGTTAACTGAATTATCTTTTCATCTTTATCAGTGAATATAGAACTTCTTTATTCGCACTCCCGATTCCACAAGATCTACAGAATTAAACAACCGGATTATTAACTACTTCCTTCCCTTCTATTTCATCCACCATTCGAAGCAAATCTAATTGTTCATTGTATATAGCGTTAAAAGCGAAGACTTGCCCCCGCATAATATATTGATAGATTTGCCAGTCAGTCGGCGGAGTTAGAATAGTCGGGACATCTCGATATTCCACCCAAATGAGTACACCTTCATCACAAGGAGGTGGTGCTTGGTATGGGATGTCTGCCACATAAATATTGCACTGCCAATTGTATTTGGTTGGAGAACTTTCGATTAGGACACCTGCATACTTCATCTGCTCCAAGCTTATTCCGGTTTCTTCTTTGGTTTCTCGGATAGCAGCCGAGTATGGATCTTCAAAGGGTTCCAGTTTGCCTCCAACGGGCACCAGTTTGCCTTTGTGTGGTTCTTTGGCTCTTTCAAGTAGTAAAAAAGATTGCTCATGCCGGAGTACCACCATAGAGGCAGATCGCTTAAGACCAATAGGCACTTTTGTCATATTCTATAGCATAATTCTTAGCAATTCTAAATGCTGTGGCTGTTGCCAGCAGCTTCTTGTGTCCGCATCAAAACAGTAAATTCGGGGATAATGTTGTAATATGCATATCTGAACATTCTGCTAGCAAAATGAAAGCACAAGTCTACCTCTTCTTTGCCATTCTCAGCGTTTTGTCCTGTCCATCTACAATATATGCCCAGTTTTCACTGAAAGGAGTGGTAAAGAACCAGGAAACTGATCAATTGATGGAGGCCGTAAATCTATTTATAGCCAATACTAGCAAGGGAACTTTTTCTAACGAAGATGGCAGTTTTTTACTAGAAGATATCCCTTTTGGAGAGCAAGAACTGGTGATCTCTTATTTGGGGTTTGAAACTAAGATTCAGTGGGTGACTTATCGACTCAAGGGTACATACGAGTTAAATGTGAGTCTCAAGCCCACCTCAGTTGAATTGACTACAGTAGATGTTATTTCACAAAGAGATAAGAAATGGAAGCGATACATTGGACGATTTGAAAAAGCTTTCTTTGGTAAAACGCAGAACGCTAAACATATGCGTCTCTTGAACCCCGACGTGCTGGTGTTTGAGAATAAAAATGGCACATTGAAAGCCTCAGCCAAAGACCTACTACAACTGAAAAATGGAGCCTTAGGATATGAGCTTTCTTTTTTTCTCGAATATTTCGAAATGAAAGGCACAGCTATTGCCTACGGAGGCAAACCACTTTTTCATCCGGTCACCCAAGGAACGGAGGCGGACTTAATTCGCTGGAAGACCAGCCGTGAAAAGACTTACCGGGGAAGTACTAGGCATTTTTTGCGTGCTTTGATGGATAACCAACTAAGGAAAGAAGGCTTTGAAATGTACCATGCCCGATTGGTGAACAATAGCGACTTTGAGACACTGAGGGGAATGAACCGTAAGATGGTAGTAGTCGAGCGGAGAGGTCGGGATTTTTTGCAAATCAATGAATTCTTGAAGGTCATCTACACCAAGGAAAAAGACCAATTGAAAGATAAGGAATCGAGGATGGGGCGCTCTATGACAGGCTTGGGACAGAAGGCAGAGAAGGATATGATCATGCAGGAGATGCATCAAAACAAAAGCCGAAACTCTGGACAGGTATCTTATCTATTTGCAAAAAAGGGAAACCTGGAAATCAATAAAGAGGGCGTGCTAAAGGAGCCGCAGTATCTCCTCGAATACGGCTATTGGGCCAATGAGGGAGTGGCAGACTGGTTGCCTCTAGAATATGAACCCACGGAAATAACGGCAGAAGTAGTTGTGGCAGAGAAAAATGGTTTTGTACTTAGTGATCTTACCATCCCCTTAGAAGAGATACGACAAGGTGGCCCACCAAAGGACGGTATCCCCGCCATAGACCGCCCACAGTTTATGAATGGCAAATTTGCCGAATTCATGAGGGAGGATGAATATGTCCTAGGCGTATTTCATAATGGCGTAGCCAAAGCCTATCCGATTAAGATAATGGACCGACATGAAGTGGTGAACGATCGAATCGAGGGAGAACAGGTAGTGATTACCTATTGCCCACTTTGTGGTAGCGGCATAGCCTTTAGAGGGAAAGTAGATGAACAAGATTATACGTTTGGGGTATCAGGTTTGCTCTATAATAGTGATGTATTATTGTATGACCGGCAAACTCAGTCTCTATGGTCCCAGATCTATAATCGAGCAATCTCTGGCCCAGCTAGCGGTAAAAAACTAGAAATGCTACCCACAACTTTTCTTAGCTGGGGCAAATGGAAAGAGCAGCATCCAAATACCTTGATCCTGACGACGGATACAGGATATCGAGTGGATTACGAACAAAAGGCATATGTAGGATATGAAGCTAGTCCTAAACTTTTTTTCCCGGTAGCTAATGAAAGCCGAAGACTCAAAAAGAAGGAACGGATACTTGGTGTGAGTATTGATGGTAAGCACAAAGCTTATCCTTTGGATATTTTAGGAAAAATGGAACAACCCGCTTTTCAGGATTCAGTTGGTGGACAACAACTTTGGATTGAGTTTGATAAAGCAGCTGAAACTGTACGGATTACCGATGAAGAAGGAAAGGAAATTCCTACCGTCTCCTTATACTGGTTTGCTTGGTATGCGTTTCATCCAGATACGGATGTCCTGGAGGATTGATGGGGGCTGAATATGGCAGCAGGAAGAATGTTATCGTTCAATTTCTATTTTCCCTTAAACCTTAAACCTTAAACCTGACCTAGCTAGGGGAACCAATAAGCAACTATCTACTATTCTGGGACATGATCAATATATAAATGATAACTGCTCTTGTGGATTTTGTTACTTATCGGTTCCTAAGCCTAGTGGTTTTACCCTTTGAATCGCAAGATGCCCAGGCTAACCCGATGGGATACTTTACCCAGCAGAAAGCTTAGGCATAGTCCAATGGGTAGTCCAATGGTCATACTATTGATGATGATACCAATATATAGCCCCATCGCTAAACCTACCATCATCCACATTCCAAAAAGAGATTTTGGATTTGCCAAATAGTTCATCATTTTAGCTCGATTTAAATAGTTTTAAAAAGTTTTTATTGTTTGTTTCTCTCCTTTGAGAAAATTTATGTTAAAATTTTGTCCAAAAAAACAAGGTGATTTTGGAATATAATTGCAAATTTATGTAAAAACATTTCATTAAACAGAATAATTGTTTGTTTGTTGTGTGCGCAGGTGAAAAAATGCACTTTTGAGGTGTGAAATGGATAGAAGAGGGAGATAAGAAGAGCAACATTCCAAAAGATCCGCTAAAAAATGGCGATTTATTTGAGGAATATTGTAAAAACCCTATCTTTGCGGTCTTGAAAAAAAATTATTATGAAAAAAGATACGCATCCTAGCAATTATAGATTCGTGGTATTTAAGGATTTTTCGTCTGATGACGCTTTCCTTACTCGCTCTTGCGCACCAAGCAAGGATACCATCGTATGGGAAGATGGAAAGGAGTACCCTTTGGTGAAACTAGAAATTTCTAGTTATTCACATCCTTTCTATACAGGTAAAATGAAGTTTGTTGATACTGCGGGACGTATTGACAAGTTCAATAAGAAATTTGCAAAATTCAGCAAATTCTCTAAGACTGACTCGGGTTCTGAATCCTAGACTTAGAAAAACTTTTTCCAAAAAGGTTGAAAAGTCCCTTTCGGTTGGATCCGAATGGGACTTTTTTACGTAGAACGATCCAATTGATTCTCCCCAAATATCCCGTTGATCTCAAATATTATGGCCCATCTTATCTTATTCGATAACGAAAACCGAGACAATTTTTTACCATTGGCTTACACCCGACCGGTCTGTGAGTTGCGCGTAGGTATTCTTACAATCAGAGAAAAGTGGCAACGTTCATTGGGAGGGGAGGTAGCTTATATTACCCAAGACTATCTGGCTGGCAAGTATCCGATTGACTATGGAGATGAAAATATCCTGATCAACGGAAGTGTTTTACCTTCTCCTCAATTGATCAAATTGATCCGGCAGATGGATTTCAATGAGGCCTTCTTAAGGGGAGAAGAGTTGATTGCCGCAAAACTGAATGGAGAGCAACTTGAGCAGTTGATCCATGATGAAGACTTTGGAGAACTGAAAGGTTTTGATCTGGAGAATACGGAGTATCTAAAGCTGGATCATGTTTGGGATCTTTTCAAAGTTAATGATGCTGCCCTCCGGCAGGATTTCGAGTTGATTACCAAAGGGCGTAAATCTGCTCCGCTAAGTGAAACCAATCAAGTATTAGGCGAAGAAAATATCTTCATTGAACCTGGAGCAACGGTAGAGTTTGCAACGATCAATGCCAAAATTGGCCCAGTCTATATAGGTAAGGAGGCCACCATCATGGAAGGGGCTACGATTCGAGGACCGCTAGCTGTTGGCGAACGGTCGACAATTAAGATGGGGGCGAAGGTATATGGTGCCACGACACTTGGGCCACACTGCAAAATTGGAGGGGAAGTTAAGAATGCCATCATGCAAGGCTACAGTAGTAAGTCACATGAGGGCTATTTAGGGGATGCAGCAATCGGAGAATGGTGTAATCTTGGTGCGGATACTAATAATTCCAATCTCAAGAATAATTATGAGGATGTCAAAATGTGGAACTATGGTACTCAATCATTTGCCAAAACGGGGATGCAATTCTGTGGATTGGTGATGGGTGATCATTCCAAGACCGGTATCAATACCATGTTAAATACCGGAACAGTTGTGGGTATTTCTGCTAATGTTTTTGGAAGTGACTTCCCTCGAAACTTTATTCCTTCTTTTGCTTGGGGAGGGAATAAGGGATTCCAAACGCATCGGGCGGATAAGGCTTTTGAGACCATGGAGCGCGTAATGGCACGAAGAAGTGTGGATTTTGGTGTAGAAGATCGGATCATCATGCTGCGTGTTTTTGAAGATACTGCTAAGTACCGAAATTGGGAATAGGAAGCCTTATCCGCCATGAAAAGCAATGAACCTCTATGGAAAAACTGGCTTAGCTACCTCTTTGAATGGCATATCGAAAGCCGGTCAAGCGAGTATAATCCTCACCTCTATGTGAGCCTGAAGCAAGGACGCTATCAACTCAGCACAGCTAACGCGGTGTACTCTTTTTCTGACCTTTACACTAATTTCGGTGATACTTTTAAGTTGATGGATTGGAAAGCAAATCCCGTTCAAAAGGTTTTGGTTCTTGGGTTGGGATTAGGGAGCATCCCTTTACTTTTGGAGGAACATCTTGGGCAGGACTTCCAATGCACTGCTATCGAGATAGATGAGGCTGTTATCGGGCTGGCCTCCAAGTACGGCTTACCTGGTGTGTCTGCTCCCATCGAAGTGATTTGTGCGAATGCCCAAGCATATATGGCTCAATCCCAGGAGCGATTCGACCTCATTTGTATGGATATCTTTCTAGATGATTCTGTGCCTACTTATTTTGAAGGAGAAACCTTTCTAGAGAGCTTGAGAGACCACTTAAATCCGAATGGGATCTTGCTCTATAACCGGCTGGCTGCTACCAAACGCGATATCAAGGCGACTCACACTTTCTTCCAAGACCATTTCCTAAAGATGTTCCCCACAGGAGAATATCTGCCATTGGTTGGCAATTGGATGTTAGTCAATCAGACGGGGCTTTTTAAACGACAAAGAAACGGTAAGCTGCAACTGTAGCCCTTCTTTTACTTGCCATTCTTGTAAAATTCAGCCCTATTTTGAATCAAAACAGGCCCAAGAAGAGTATAGTAATATAGATGTGTTTCTCATTCACAAGTTGAGTTGAAAACGATCCGTTCAAACTGACACTACACCTAATTAGACTGCTGAATAGTTGCTCTGCTATTCATCATCTTACCTGTGGTACTTCAGTACTGAATCCATTTTCTCTCCCCTTGGAAAGTAAACATTGATTTATAGGATTTACAGTGCTCCTCTAAAAGTCACATTCCAAAACACGATTTAGCTTTGTTAACCCCCCTTAGGGATGTAGGTCGAAATCCTATGTTTTCCTAGAAAACTAATTGATATGAATCCAGCAAAAAAAATTATCATTGCTGAAGATAATCGTGCTGATGTGGAGTTGTTTAAGTTCTGTATGGATGAATCCCCCGTTGCTGCTAATATCGTTCATGTAGCTGATGGCAAGTCCCTAATCGATTATGTTGAGACAACACCTTTAAATGACACTTTCTTCATCCTCCTGGATATGCATTTGCCAGGTATGGATGGCTTTGAGATATTGGCTCACCTCAAAGATAAAGGGTACCTTGGAGGGGTACCGGTCTTAACAATCTCCAGCTTACCTGGGCAGAGTTTCTCGTCAGACTGCTTGGCCAATGGTTCCACAGAACATTACCTCAAACCTACTGCCCTAGATCAGTATGAAGATATGGTCAAGAACATTCTTCAGCGATGGTGTAATTAATTCCTACTCTTGTGATTCTCAGGCTAAAACAGTAAATTAGAGACTGAATTTTTCTCTAAAGCTCTCTTTACTATGCGTAATAAATGCCTGGAATGTGGCGACGAATTTAAAGGTCGTGCCGATAAGAAGTTTTGTTCTCCCCAATGCCGGAGTAGCTACAATAACAAACTCAATAGTGATGCTACAAACTTTGTCCGAAACATCAATAATATCTTACGTAAGAACAGGCGAATTCTGACAGAGTTAAACCCGAAAGGTAAAGCCAAGGTGCATCGCGATCAATTGTTGGAGCGAGGCTTCAAGTTCAGCTACTTCACCAACCAGTATCTCACCAAATCCGGAAATCAATATCACTTTTGCTATGAGCAAGGATATCTCGCCTTAGAGGATGACTATTATGCGCTAGTTATAAGGCAAGTCTATGTAGAATAAGGGTTATTGTTTCAGTGGGTTCAAGCCAGCATAGAAAATCAGTCGCCATTCATCCCCACTATTGGCAAAGCGCCGAAGCATTCCATATTGACCGGATTCATGTTTTATCTCTTCAATAATAATTGGCCCCAGTTGGGAGAAAGAGGACGAAAATCCAGTGGAATCTGACGGAATGGGTCGATGCATCACCCAGGAATCAATTTCCCATCGAAAATTTGATGTCTGATTATCCTTGCTCAAGGCATTATCTGGTATCCCTTCCAAGGGGAAGTTGATATGTTCCATTTGATAAAGTGAATCACTCAAGAAACGCTCATAGAAGGTGATGAAATCTTTGGGAAGCGTATCTCCGGTTGGCGTTGCCGTATTTTCTTTTTGTTTGCAAGAAAAGAGAAATAGAGGGAGGCAGATGATTATAGTTAAACTGCGCTTTACGGAATAAACTGGTTTTTGCATTAATCCTGGCTTGTAAAAAATGAGTTGATCAAATGTTTGGGGATATGTTCTTAACTCGAAATGCTGCAAAAGTTACAATTTCTCTAAGAAGATCAACCTAGACACTTCAAGACCGCTTGTGCTAAAGCCTCTTCACTAGGTTCTTTCGCTTCCAAGGTGACGGTTTGTTGTAGGTCTTCCAGGGCTTGCCGAGTAGTTTTGCCAATCGCAATGATAGGCTGGTCAGCGGAACCTGGGTATTTTTCAAAATAAGCTTGAACATTTAAGGGACTGGTAAAGGTTAAAATATCCGGAGGGATCAAATCGAAATCATGCCTAATGCTATTATCATATACGATCAGTCGTTCAGACCGGATGGCGTCACCAGCTAGGCGTTCAATGGATCTCTTGGAGTGGGTAGCTTGAGGGAAGAGGACGCTAAGGTTCTTAGCACGAGCTAGGAACTTTGTACAAGTTTCTTCGGGATGCCCCGTTCCCGTAAAATGAACAGGCAATCCTTTTTCCTTTAGCCATTGGGTGGTGCCTTTGCCGATCGCTGCAACCTTTACTGTCGAGGGCCATTCCTGTTCAAGCAACTTTAGCCCATTCAGGAAATAGGCCGCAGCCTTTGAACTGTAAAAGAAAATCCAATCCGTAGTGGGGAAAGATGGGAAAGCACGCCCCTCAAATCGAACAAGTGACTGGCCTTCAATAGAACAACCGGCAGCAAGTATTCGCTTTCTAAAAACGCTCTGTAAACTAAGGTCTCGACTAATGAATATGTGCTTATTCTTCTTCATCCCACCATAACAAACGTACATTCTGTGCGACTTGTTGGCCTTCATCATTTAATCCAATGGTAAATTCCACCTCATCTCCGATTTGAAGCTCATTAAAATCACCATCAAGAATGCTGGTATAGTGGAAAAACAGATTGTTGGGAGGGAAGCTAATAAAGCCGTACCCATTTTTTAGGCTGTGCACAGTACTGACTTGCACTTCAGCTGGCGGCGTAGAAGATTTTTTCTCAGGCATACTACTCCTACTCTCACCTTGTACAAAAAGTCCTTCAACGAGAGGATCTCGTCGCCCGCTCGCTCCATCAATCACATCGTGCATAGCTATTGGGTAGGTCACCGACTCCAATAGATCCTGAGAAGTCCGAGTGATCATTTGCTTACCCGTATCCGTAGTGTACTCGAAATCCCAGCTAATGATCATCACCCGGGTTCCGAGCGTATTCACTTTGCGGACCAAGGGTACATAATCCCCATCCGACGTAATCAAAACCAAAACATCAAATCGCTTGTAAAAGGTTTGTTCAAAGACCTCCAAAGCGAGCCAGACATCGATGCCTTTTTCCTCACGGCGGCCATTAAAAACGCGAAGTGGAAGGTAGTGAGTCGTTACACCAGCTGACATGAGGACATCATCAAACACCCGATCCCAGTACAATGTGTAACCTCGCTGACTAGCTTCATGAGCACTTAAACGCCCCCTAAAATAGTGCGCATCTACAATCTGACAGAGGCGTACGTCTGTTCTTTCTTGTAAGGCTATTTGATGACGTATGAAGTCATGTAAGCCCGTGATACTGAGTCTTCTCTTTTTGGGATGATCGTAGTTGTAATAATTACTGACGTGTAAAAAGTAGTTACCATCGTAAAATACGCCTATCCTGGTCATCTTCTTTTGCATAGTATGATATACCTAAAGTTAAATACTGTCGCTATGCTAGACAACGCAAATTATGGTGGGCATAGGGAGGAAGTCCATAATTACTGTAGTTGTAAGCACAGTCGAATATCTTTTTCGATTGCTACTAATTATTCACTTGATTGACATATGAACGAGACCAATAGGGATGAATAAATAGAAAATAAATCTTTAGGGATGGATTGGGAGAAAAGTCTTGTGTTTAGTGTTATTGGGCTATTCTATATCCAAAGATTACTCGTAACCAAAAAACGAATACTTCCCTTTGTTCTGATAAATCGATCAAAGGAGTGCTTTCCGCTTTAAAATGCGCTACTATTTTGATGCAGGAGAGGTAGGGGTCATCGCCTATTGTCGGAGCGCTGCAACTACTTGTTCAGGGAGTTCAAAACTCGTGCTAGAAGACAATCGCACCGATTTAACGGGACTTTCCCAACTGTCAGCTTTTGCAGCCCAAACATGATAATTGCCTTGAGGGTCCGTTTCGCAATACACGCCTAACGGCATGTGGCATCCGCCTTCGAATAACTGCAGGACCTTTCGTTCAATATTGGTTCTTTTGGAGACCTCTGGGTGATGAATTTTTTGTAATACTCTTCTAATATCTTTATTGTCTACTACGGTTTGGAAGGCTAAAACGCCTTGAGCAGGTGCAGGAACAAATTCCTTGGGGTTGAGTTTGATCACCATTAGGTGACTGAGGTCCAACTCCAAACGACTAAGACCGGCCGCCGCCAGTAAGATGGCATCAAAATCTCCAGCTTCCAGTTTGGCTAATCGAGTAGGGACATTACCTCTAATGTCTTTCAATTCGATATCTGGTCTGAAATTCAACATTTGAGCTTTTCGCCTGGCGGATGAAGTACCTACTACAGCTCCCTTTGGAAGGTTAAATAGTTGCCCCTCTTCTACTTGTTCGCGTCGAACCACCAGCCAATCAGCGGGGTCTTCGCGGTAAGAAACGGCTCCTATTACTAGCCCTTCAGGAGAAGTGGTAGGGAGATCTTTCATTGAATGGACAGCAAGATCAACCTTTCCTGCTAGCAAGGAATCTTCAATCTCTTTTGTAAAGAAACCTTTGCCTTCAATTTTGTCGAAACTTAAATCTTGTATTTTGTCCCCTTTTGTTTTAATGATCTCTAGTTCTGCGGAGACGCCTATTGCTTTTAATTTTTCTTGAGTGAACCGGGCTTGCCATAGGGCTAACTTACTGCCGCGGGTTCCTATCTTTATTGTCCGATCCAAAGGTACACATTTTTTGCAAAGATACATTTTCTTCCCATCTAGCCTAGCCACCTCTCTATCAAAGATCACTTTGTTGGAGGCTTGACAATCCAAACTTTTTTCTACCTTTGCCGGATGCAGCTTACAGCCCAGGCTTTGGCCGATTTACTAGATGGAATAGTGGACGGAAATCCAAGTGTTTTGGTGGATCGTCCCAGTAAAATTGAGGAGGGAGAACCCGGTAGTATTTCCTTTTTGGGTAACCTGAAATACGAAGAATACGCCTATACTACAAAGGCATCCATATTATTAGTGAGCAAGGATTTCTCCCCTCGGGAAGCTGTCCAGGCTACTTTGGTGCGAGTAGATAATGTGTATGAGGCAATTCAACAATTGCTCCAACATTTTGGGCAAACCCCTTCCAAACCGGCACAGGTTTCGACCCAAGCTTCCATTCACGAAAGTGCGCAAGTGGGAGAAGGGGTAAGTATTGGTGCTTTTACCGTACTACAATCCGGGGTGAAAGTGGGAGAGGGGAGCCAGATCCATGAGCAGGTTTTCATGGGGGAAAATGTGGAAGTAGGTAAGGATGTAATTTTATATCCCGGTGTAAAGTTATACGCCAATACAAAAATTGGAGATCGCGTGATAATACATGCTAATGCAGTAGTGGGGAGTGATGGCTTTGGTTTTGTACCACAGGCAGATGGGCACTATGAAAAGATTGCTCACGTTGGGAATGTGATCATCGAAGCGGATGTGGAAATTGGTGCTAACACGACCATAGATCGCGGAACGATGGGAAGTACATTGATCAAACGCGGTGTCAAACTAGATAACTTAATTCAAATCGGTCATAATGTAATGATCGACGAAGATACTGTTATTGCTGCTCAGACTGGAGTTGCAGGGAGCACCAAAATCGGTAAAAATTGTAGAATTGGTGGGCAGGTTGGATTTGTTGGGCATGTCACTATCGCGGATGGCACACAAATTCAGGCACAGAGTGGTATAGCCGGGCCGATTAAGGAGCCTGGTACGGCATTGTTCGGTTCTCCAGCAATACCTTATCGCGATTATATCCGTTCCTATGCTGTCTTCAAAAAGCTTCCTGAACTCTACAAGCGCTTTAGTTTGCTTGAGAGAAAGCAAAGCGAGAAGGAGTGACAGCACCTCCATTAGTAGCATAATTCCAAAATAATACATCCCTTCCATGCATCCTTTTGGATGAAAAAGGCTTTATAAATAGAAAGGCCTTATTAGGGAGGTTTTTTGATTGTACATTTTTAGTCGACTATAATATGAAGCAACGGACCATTAAAAAGTCGGTATCCCTAAGAGGCGTGGGCTTACACACCGGAAAGGCGGTTCAGATCAACCTGGTGCCCGCTCCTGAGGAGCACGGTATTAAATTTAAGCGAACTGATCTGGAAAAGGAACCTATTATCAGTGCCGATGTAAGTAGAGTGGTTTCTACTGATAGAAGTACTTGTTTACAACTAGGAGAGGCACAGGTGAGAACGGTAGAGCATGTGCTTTCAGCTATCAGAGGTTTGGATATTGATAATGTTCTTCTCGAATTAGATGGACCAGAGGTGCCCATTATGGATGGAAGTGCTGGCCCATTTGTTAAAGCGCTGCTAACTGCAGGGATAGAAGAACAAAATGCCAAGCGAGAGTATTTTATAATTGAGGAGCCAATATCTTACGTTGATGAGGTCACAGGCACAGAATTGTTGGCACTGCCTTCAGATACTTTTGAGATCATAACGATGATCGATTTCAATTCTGAAGTATTAGGTCAGCAATATGCAGAATTCAAAAGCGGACAAGATTATGCCAATCAGGTAGCGCCGTGCCGAACTTTCGTTTTTGTGCATGAGTTGGAAGCCCTCTTCAAGCAAGGCTTGATCAAAGGTGGGGATCTGGATAATGCCATCGTTATCGTTGATCGCAAGATGGATCAGACAGAGCTCGATGCTTTGGCTGATAAGTTGGGAAAAGAGCAAGTGAAAGTGACCAGTGAAGGGGTATTGAATACATTGGAGCTGAAGTATAAAAATGAACCTGCTAGACATAAATTACTAGATGTAATCGGGGATATTACCTTGCTTGGCAAAGCTATTAAGGGTAAGATCATTGCCAGTAAGCCGGGCCATTCAGCCAATGTGGCATTTACGGCATTATTGAAGAAAAAGTATCAGGAACAACGCAAATTACGAGGAAAGCCTAAGTACGATCCAAATAAGGAACCCTTGTTCGACGTTGTTCAGATTGCAAAGTGGTTGCCACATCGTTATCCTTTCTTATTGGTCGACAAGATCATTGAGGTTTCAGAGAAACATGTGGTAGGAGTTAAGAGTGTAGCTTTTAATGAGTTGTTCTTCCAAGGCCATTTTCCTGGCAATCCCGTGATGCCTGGGGTTCTAATCATGGAAGCCTTAGCGCAAACCGGAGGTATACTGGCCATAAATAGCGTGGGTGACGGGGAGCAATGGGATACCTACTTTATTAAAATGGATAATGTGAAGTTTAAGAACAAAGTACTACCAGGAGATACACTCCTGCTGAAAATGGAACTGCTGGCACCGATCCGTAGGGGTATCTGCCAGATGCAAGGTACAGCATATGTAGGAAATAAAATTGTCGCGGAAGGCGAGTTAACAGCTCAAATTGTTAAGCGCTCATAAGATATGAACTATCTACAATCTCATAGTGTAGTGCATCCAGATGCAAAAATTGGGAAAGATGTGACCATCGGGCCCTTTACTTGTATCGAAAAGGATGTTGTAATTGGTGATGGTACCTGGATTGGTCCCAATGTCACCATATTCGACGGTGCTAGAATCGGTAAGAATTGCAAAATCTTTCCGGGAGCCGTTATCGCCGGAGTCCCGCAAGACTTGAAATTTGATGGTGAGTTAACGACCGCTGTCATTGGTGATAATACGATCGTCCGAGAGTATGTCACGGTCAATCGAGGAACAGCCTATGCCGATAAAACGCAAGTAGGAAGTAATTGCCTGCTAATGGCTTATGTCCATGTAGCCCATGATTGTATTCTGGGGGATCATGTGATTTTAGCCAACAACGTCAATCTCGCCGGGCATGTTGAAATCGAAGATTGGGCCATATTGGAGGGCTTGGTTGCCGTTCAGCAATTTACCAAGATCGGTCAACATGCTTTTATTGCCGGAGCTTCTTTAGTGCGGAAGAATGTACCGCCCTATATTAAGGCTGCCCGAGAGCCGTTGGCCTATGCTGGAGTGAATGGCATTGGTCTACGTCGCCGAGGGTTTGACGAAGAGTCAATCAAGCAGATTCACGATATTTATCGCATTCTTTTCGTAAGAGGCTATAATATCACCAATGCAACCGAAGAAATTGAAAAGACGATTGCTCCTTCTCAGGAAAAAGATACCATCCTTTCTTTTATTAGAGAGGCCGAGAGTGGCATTGTAAGAGGATTCCACAAGGTCAACGGAAGTAGCGTTTATGAAGATTGAATTGAAAGGCGTTGCTAAACGCTTTCGATTGGAGTGGATTTTGCGAAAAGTGGACCTGGAGTTGCATTCAGGACGTTCTTATGCAATTAGTGGTCCCAATGGATCTGGAAAGTCCACTTTACTCAAAATTCTCGCTGGCCACCTTACTCCTTCTCGTGGCACTGTTACCTTTTGGGAGAATGATCAAGCGCAAATGCCTAGGGATCAGCTCTATCGTCATCTCTGCTATGCTGCACCCTATGTGGAATTAATCGAAGAGTACACCCTCCGTGAAGCTTTGAACTTTCACCAAGGTTTCAAGCCCTTTCTAGACCAAATGTCCTCTTCAGATATTATTGAATTGCTCGATTTTCAAAAATCCACGAATAAGAACGTAAGAGATTTCTCTTCCGGGATGCGACAAAGGCTTAAGTTGGTCCTAGCGCTTTGTTCCGAAGCAGATTTCATCATTCTGGACGAGCCCACCACGAACCTGGATAGCCAAGGCGTGGACTGGTACCGTCAATTAATAGATCAATACAAACGAGACCGCCTCCTCATCGTGGCCTCCAATGTCGATGTCGACTTCGATTTTTGTGAAGAAAGCGTTAATGTAGTCGACTTTAAGTCTTAAAGCACATCTTTTTTTCTACCAAGCCCTTTACAAGTTCGATGAAATAGCCTAAATTATCCACCGAAAGCTACACTTCTCATCTAAATTACTGCTATCGATTAGACTTTACTAGTTAATTCAAGTTGGTGAACATTTGCATTTTTAATGGAACTAATGGTAAGCCAATATGCGTTATCCAATCCTATTGAACGAGAAAAAACTAGTAAAATGAAATCTGTCAACCTTCTTTTCACTACACACCATTCATTTTTAACCAAACCTGACCAACTACTTACTGGGTACTGATTGATTACAAGGATACTGCATCCCTGATTATTACACTTTGCCTTATTCAAACGAGTGTTTGAGAGTTCTATACATCCTATTCCCTAAATCTGCCTAAAAATCCCAGAAAGATGGAAAGCTTCATGGAAAATTACACGGGAGAGATCATGACTGCTTTTTTCATGCTCATCCTTATGTTGATTTTAGTTGTCAACTTACTGCTTAAGAGTCAAAATCAAACTACCGAAAACTTACGAGTACCCACTTACCGAGAAGATCATGACCGTCGAAAATTGAAAAAACAACGCAAGGAGATTGGTAGTATTACAAGCGTTGCTTTTTTATCCTTTATCTTGATTGCCGGCCTCTATTTCTCACGCAGTGAAAAAGTGGCTCGTACATTCGAACCAAACTTTGCCAGTATTCCTGAAAAAGAAGAGGAACCAAAGCCTATTTATCCCAAGATCGGAGTAAATAAGGATCGGGTGGTCCAAGTAGAGGAAATCATACAGCCAGAAGAAGAACCAGTGCAGTATAGCCATCCTCCCATCCTTCCTTTGGAATATGACGAACCTACCGAGGAGCCAAAGACGGTCAGTAACGAAGATGGTTTCAGCTGCCAAGTCGGTGCTTACTCCAGTCATGAAAAAGCCAGGAATGCTTTGGCTAAATGGAGCGAAGATATCAATATTGATGGTTTTATTGCCCTACAAGAGGGAGAAGACGGCCGTCAGTTGTACAAGGTTTATCTGGGTTACTTTGCGACCTTGAAAGCAGCCAAAGCCTTCACCAAGAAATTGGGTACGGGCTATGCACGGTCTACAGAAGATATTCCCGGGGCACGGCCTTAGCCAATTCCTGTAGTACTGAAAAGAAAAAGCCTCCTGTTTTGGCCATATCGGCGCCGGCAGGAGGCTTTTTCTTTGATCAATCATTATGCAACCGCTTCATTGATCACGGAGTGATTCCAGGAATCCTTTTAGACCTTGTAATTTCTCAATCATCTGTTTCTTTTGCTTTACTCTAGCTTTTTGCCCTTTGAGTTCCCTACGAGCTCCATCTATGGTGAAGCCTCTTTGCTTCACTAGTGTATGAATCTCCTGCAGTTGAAGAATATTCTGCTGCGTAAACCTTCGGTCCCCTTTACTATTCTTATGTGGGCGGAGGCTATCAAATTCATTTTCCCAAAAGCGAATTACAGATTTGGAGATGCCGAACATGTCTGCTACCTCACCTATACTATAGTATCTCTTCAGATTTGGATCTTGATCATTAAATAGCTTCATTTGGGCGCATTTCAGGAAAGATAGGGAAAAAAGTTGATTCTTTGGTTTCGTTCCTATCAGACTTATCCCATTATGGGAAATGCACTAAACCTAAGCAGAGCTAGATCTAGCCTTTTGACTGCCAGTTATATACAGATTGATTTACTTTGTAGATACGATGATTTGTTTTGAATGATGTCTCTAATTATCGAGCATTTTGCGCAGTAGCGCATTGGTAGATTTCGGCTCAGCTTTGCCCCTAGACCTTTTCATTACTTCCCCCATAAAGAAGCCCAACAAACCTTTCTTTCCCTTCTTATAAGTAGCCACTTTATCCGGAAAAGCATCAATTACCTCAGCAACCAGATTGGTTAAAAAGTCTTCATCTGCAGATTGGATTAGGTTGAGAGATTGAGCCAAGGCCATTGGGTCTTGATCTGGTGCGTCCAGCAGGGCGGGCAGTAGCTTTTGATAAGCAACAGTATTGCTCACTTTACCAGCCTCGATTAAAGCAATGAAAGTCGATAGTTGGGTATGACCGATGGGATAATCTTGAATATTAATTCCGTGCTCTTGGCAGTGGGGAAGAATCTTATTGATGACCAGATTGGCAGCCCCCTTGGTGTTCTGGGTATGTTGCGTCAGGGCTTTGAAATAAAGCCCCGTGGCCTTTTCCTCCGTTAAGATTTTCGTGTCATAACTTGAAAGCCCCAAATCGGATTGGAAATAAGATTCTAGTTCCCAAGGTAAGGGAGGGAGTTTGGATTTTATCTCTGAGAGATCCGCGTCAGAGACAATTACAGGTGGGAGGTCTGGCTCGGGAAAGTAACGGTAGTCATGGGCATCCTCTTTGCTGCGTAAAGGCGTAGTCACGCCAGTGGCAGGGTCGAAATTAAGCGTTTGCTGCTCTACTTTACCTCCACTTTCGAGTAGATCTATTTGCCGTTTTACCTCGTATTTAATCGCTTGTCGAGCGTAGCGCATCGAGTTCAGGTTCTTGATCTCACAACGTTCCCCATAGGTCGTTGCTTCTTTTAACCGAACTGATACATTGCAATCGCAGCGCATGGACCCCTCTTGCATGTTTCCATCGGATACCTCCAGATATCTGACCAATTGCCGCATTCTCGTCATAAAGACATCTACTTCTGTGGCAGAACGCATATCGGGTTCAGTAACGATTTCCAATAAAGGAACTCCTGCACGATTGAGATCTATCCAGGAAGACCTAGGGGCCATATCATGGATTGATTTACCTGCATCTTCTTCCATATGAATATGATGTAGGCGAATCCTTTTAGTGCCCACTTCTGTCGTTATATCCAGGCCGCCACCAACGCAAACTGGCTTGAGGTCTTGTGTGATTTGATATCCTTTAGGAAGATCCGCGTAGAAGTAGTTCTTGCGATCGAAATTATTAGTTTGATTGATTTCACTGCCTAAAGCGAGGCCCAGCCTTACGGCAAATTCCACTTGTTTCTTATTAAGCATCGGAAGCGTACCTGGGTGTCCCAGTGAAATGGTGCTAATATGAGTATTGGGATCACCTCCAAATCGGGCATCATCTCCACAAAAGGCCTTGCTAGCGGTAGACAATTGAACGTGAACTTCCAGACCAATTACGGTCTCATACTTATCGTATATATCTGACATGATGAATTTCCTTCCAGTAAGGACTTAGAATTAAAAGATCAAAATAGTCACTGCTAAAGTGAGGACCAAAAATAGGATAAATATGAAGATATAAGAGAAGTTCAGCGCATTGTATTTCACAAAAGTCTTAAAGAAGCCTTGCTGGTATACACGCCGCATAGCGATGAAAAGATAGATCATCACACCTAAGAAGGCTAAGCCTACCGAAAGGCCTATCTGTTCTTCGACGAGTTCATTGCCAGTGAGATCAGCAACCTTTATTCCCAAAAATACGAGGGTGAAAATCAAAAAGGCAAAGGCGTGATAGTGAAAGGAGAAAACTAAATGCTCGACAAAATATTTCTTACGGCGTATATACAAAAGTTTCAAGGTAAAGGCTAGGGCAGGCATCATAAGTGCTACCATCCAAATCAACTTACCTAGAACGAAACTGGAGAATGATTTTCCATCCTTCTTAATTCGGATAACCTGTTGTGCTTGTAGCCGATGCCAAAAGCCTTCTATTTCGTAAAGATCCACTAACTCTCTTGGCGTCTTGGTATACACATCCACCTTTGCCATTTCCAGCGATTTGCCTTCAAAGTTGAAGACGAAGTCCTTTTTTTCTAAGTAACCCACGGTAGTGCTATCTTCCGTTAAAGCATCAAGCCTGACTTCCAGGCTATCGATGGCTGCGATCACTGCCTGTTGATTTTTAAAAAGTGGATAGACGTCCTCTTTTATAGTATCGAAGTCGGCCAGAAATAGATCATAATAGGCATCTTGTTCTTCATGACCCTCACCATCATTAAAAAGGCTTACATCTTGCTCCCCAGTAATCCAGCTTAACGCCGCAAAATGGATCACGGCCAGAATAAGGAAAAGTCGAAGTGGTGTAGCATATCGCTTGTGCCGACCTTTGAAGTAATCAATAGTTAGTCGACCAGGGCTCAATAGATTGAAGAGCGTCCGAAATATTTTCGAGTCAATATTGAAAATGGCTTCGGTTAGGTCATGGAAGAAAACCCAAATAGGGACTCGCCCATCAGTGAACTTTTGTCCACAACTGGAGCAATGTTCGCCAAATTTTGCCAGCGGATAATGGCAATTTGGACAGTAACGATTCGAATCCTTAGTTGTTTTCTTTTGTAAACTCATCCGCTTTTGAAAGGGTATTTCCTTCTCTGGCCATTTTCTTAGGTAATACTTTGAATAAGGAGATATGCCACAAAGAACTAAGTCACGTATTCAAAATGCTGACCCAAAAGCACAAAGATGACCAGAGAACCGATTATATTATGGTAATATTTTCTAATTTTCGAAAATTATGAGAACCCTAAGGGACTTTCCTTATTTATCGATCAGTACAAGTAAATATATGACAAACAGCTTAGAGACCAACCTCCAGCGATCAAAATCCTCCACAATGATTCGACTTAGCCTTACTTTTTGTTCAATTCTTCTATTTGCGATTTGTAGCCAAGCGCAAGAAGTTCCCAACCGATCTAAACTTGACATTTCACAGATTATGCAAGGCGAAAAATTTGTAGGGTATTCGCCCAATCGCATCCGTTGGGCAGAAAATAGTGAGACGATCTACTTTTCTTGGAATCCAAAGCAAGATACATTGCGATCGTGGTACAAGGTAGGCTTGCAAGCCGAAGCACCCACTGCAATTGGTTTGGAAGAGGAAATGAATATGCCTGTGAATGGCAGTTATTCGGAAGATAGAACGAAAAAAGTCTATGCCAAGAATGGCGATCTTTTTCTGCATGATTTTACTGCTGGAAATACTCGACAACTAACGAATACAGTATCTCGAGAGGGGAACCCCACTTTCTCCGCGGATGAGAAAAAATTGATCTATCAAAGTGGCTCAAATATTTACAGTTGGAACCTATCCTCGGGCGAATTGCAACAGCTGACCGATTTTAGGAGTGGATCTCCGAAAAAGTCAGGGGGCGCATCGGCCTATAAATCATGGCTGGAGGAGGACCAACTTGCTTATTTTGGTATCCTGAGGGAAAGAAAGGAGGTGAGAGAATTGCGTTCGAAAAACAACAAGGAGCGAGAAGTAAAACGGCCCTTGAAGATTTACACTGGAAATAAAAGAGTCTCTAATCAATCGCTTAGTCCTGATGGCAAGTATGTAAGCTTTCGTTTATCTCGATCGAGCACGGACAAGGGAACTAAAGTTCCAAATTTTGTAACTGAATCAGGTTTTGTACAGGATATTCCTGCCCGCTCCAAGGTAGGCAGCCCACAAGGAAGTTATGAATTAGGCGTTTATGATATCGAAAAAGACACTTTCTGGATATTAGATACCAAGCAAGTTGAGGGAATCTACGATAAGCCAGCCTTTTTGGCTGAATATCATAAAGGTGAGGAGGAGTACGCTAGTACTTTTGCAGAACCCAGAGCTGTCATAACACATGGACCATTCTATTCGAAGACAGGATTGGCGGTAGTTGTTGTACGCAGTATGGATAACAAGGATCGCTGGATCATGCATTTAGATCTAAGTAATGGGAAATTGAAAACCTTGGATTGGCAGCATGATGAGGCTTGGATTGGAGGCCCTGGAGTTTCTGGATGGAACTTCTTCGCTGGAACTGTTGGCTGGATGCCAAATGAAGAAGATTTCTATTTTCAGTCTGAAAGTACAGGTTTTTCTCATTTGTACACGGTGAATGTGAAGACGGGAGAGAAAAAGGCCCTGACCAATGGCAAGTTCGAGATTTTAAGTGCACAATTGTCAAAGGACAAAAAGCATTTCTGGGTCACAGCCAATGCGGAGGGTCCTGCGGAACAACACTTTTATCGACTACCCATTGAAGGTGGAAAGCTGGAGCGGATTACGGCGGAAGCAGGAAATCACCAAGTAAGTCTCTCTCCGGATGAGAAATGGCTAGCTGTTCGTTACTCCTATAGCAATAAGCCTTGGGAATTGTACTTGCAAAAGAATGAAGCTGGAGCCAAACGTACGCAGTTAACAGAATCTACCACCTCTGCCTTCCAAAGCTATACCTGGAAAGATCCTCAGTTGGTTACTTTTAAAGCTAGTGACGGGGCAACCGTTTCAGCACGCCTTTATCGACCGCAGAAACCCAAACGCAAAGGCCCCGCAGTGATTTTTGTGCATGGAGCAGGCTATCTACAGAATGTGCATGCTTGGTGGAGTAGCTACTATCGTGAATATATGTTCCACAATATTTTGGTAGATAATGGCTATACCGTTTTGGATATCGATTACCGGGGTAGCGCAGGTTATGGCCGCAATTGGCGAACAGGCATTTACAGGTTTATGGGCGGAAAGGATCTCAGCGATCAAGTAGATGGGGCGAAATATTTGGTAGATGAATTGAATATAGACCCGGATCGGATTGGCATCTACGGTGGATCATATGGTGGTTTTATCACCTTGATGGGCTTGTTTACTTCGCCGGGTACATTTAAGGCTGGTGCAGCCTTGCGATCAGTCACCGATTGGGCGCATTATAATCATTCTTATACCTCCAATATCTTGAATACCCCAGTACAGGACAGCACGGCCTATCGCAAGAGTTCCCCCATCTACCATGCGGAAGGGCTCCAGGATCATCTATTGATTTTGCATGGTATGATTGATGACAATGTACAGTTTCAGGATGTAGTGCGCCTAGCGCAGCGTTTGATCGAATTGGAAAAAGACAATTGGGAGTTTGCTGTGTTTCCCGTGGAGCGCCATGGATTTGTAGAGCCTAGTAGCTGGACGGATGAGTATAAGCGAATCTTTAAACTCTTTCAGCAGCGCCTTAAAAAGTAACCTTCTTCGATAAATCTCGTGGATAGTCATAAAATGAGGTGAATAAACGCCTGAAGGAAGTGTTGAATGTCATTTTTGAGCGCCCCAAAACACGAGATTTGTCGAAGGAACCAAAAATAATTAGAATCTATCTCAAAACTATCCAACAGTCGTAAGGGGCACTTATTGATGGGAATACTCTTGGCTGTTGGCTAGTACCTTGACTAAGGTACTATTATACTTAGCAACTAATCGTCAGGCATTTTTACTCATCCATTTCTTCATTGTTATTAATTTCGTAATTTCCCGATCTCAAGTCATCTACAGATACCCGCTGTCGATTTTCAATAACAAACACCAATAAAAAACCTTTCTCTGGGGAGATAGAGAAGCATGGATAAGAGGCCCCCTGAGATCCAAAAGCGATACTATGCAAATCTTAACGGTCGTACTAGGCGTAGTTTTTATTCTTCTCCTCTTAAGTTTATTGGCTAGTACCATCATGGAATTCATTTCTTCCATCTTTGGACTTAGAGGGCAGAACCTACTGAAGGCACTTCGAAATTTGTTAGAAGGTTATAAATCAGGTGAAGGGGCAGTAGTTGATAAAGCCATTTATTCTGAATTTGTTAAGAATCCTTTATATCGTCAGTTGTCTTTCCGATATGGATCAGACTCTAGCAAAACTTCCCCTCCGTCCTATATTAGCTCCAAATCTTTTCAATCAATACTCTTTGATATCCTTTTGGGGAATGAAATCCTGGAGGATAAAAAACTAGGTGACATCATTCTGGAAAAGATAAATGGACTAGAGAATGAGGACTTGAAAAAAGTGCTTAGGCAACTTTGGCGAGATGCGGACGGTGATGTGGAGGAATTTAAGAAAAAAATAGAAGAGTGGTATAATAGTGTAATGGAGCGAGCTACTGGTTGGTACAAGCGTTCGACGCAGTATATCCTCGTAGGAGTTGGATTTACGATTGCTGTGGTATTAAATGCTGATACTTTGGCCATCTACGAGCGGCTAGAAAACAATCCAGAAGTGGCGGAGCGCATCGCTACAATTGCTGAAAACATCGCCACCAAAGACACGATCACTGCAGATATTGCTTTAGATGCCATCGATGAAGTGGAAGGTGTGGATACCTCATCTACTTCTATTGTCATTGATACCTTGGCGATTGAGGATACAGATACACAGGAAGATAAGCAAGCAAAGGAAGACTATAACCTTAAAGCTCGGGAATTGACAAATATGGTTAGCCAGATTAATACCTACCGTTCGCCTTTGGGAATGGGATGGAAGAACGTTAATCTAAATGCGATGCAGCCTCTAGATATCGCAACAAAGATACTTGGGTGGTTAGTGACAGCCCTAGCTATTTCCTTGGGAGCTCCCTTCTGGTTTGATATACTGAAGAAGATTGTGAACTTAAGGGGAGCTGGCAAGAAACCAGATGACGAAGATTAAGAAAGTGAGCGTCATTTCTGGCGCATTATGCAGCTAGGATATAAAATGCGGCGGTACGGCACGAAAATTGTACTACTTGCTACAATAAAGATTTATATTGTTTCGTACTATACCTCTAAAGGAAGATTGACCCGTTGAGAAAACCAGGATAGACTAGGATGAATTCTGGGGGTTTTCCTTTGGCCATGAACATATATACAGACCAAAATTGATATGGGGCTCCTGCATCTCTTTGCGTCAGTATAGCCAACAACTAAACCTGGACTAGCTATGAGAATCCTACAGATTACTGATCTACACCTCGGTCTAGAAGGGGAGGATACCAATGGAGTTGATGTAAGAGCAAATTTTGATAAAATCTTAAAGGAAGTTCCTGAACATCAACCCGACCACATCGTCATTTCTGGCGATCTCTGCTTTAGTGACGGAGATCCCAACATCTATAGCTGGATCAAGGAAAAACTCGATCATCTCACCATACCTTATGACCTTATCTCCGGCAACCACGATAATCCTTCAATGATTGCTAAAACTTTCGCCTACAACGGTAGATTGAAAGAAGGAGAGTTGTATTATACAAATGTCATCGAAGGAGAGCTAATCATATTCTTGGATACGACCACAGGGGTGGTATCTAAAAAACAACTTAACTGGTTGAAAGATCAATTGGCGCAACACCAGAAAGAATTGATCATATTTATGCATCATCCGCCTTTGATTGGTGGGGTTCCTTTTATGGATACCAAGCATTATCTGAAAAATATGGACGAAGTACAGGTTATTTTAACAGCACATCCTTACAATCTTACCATCTTTACCGGGCATTATCACGTTGAAAAAACTATTCGGTACAAAAACCTGGAAGTCAACATCACACCTTCCTGCTTCTTTCAGATCGATCAGCAGTCTAGCGAATTCAAGGTCGACCATTACCGAGTAGGATTCCGGAAAATTGAATTGGAAAATAAAATGCTTCGCCACTCTGTTTGCTACATCTAGTGTCCTTTCTCCCTATGCATGACGAATAATGTCTTCCCTTAGCATTCAGCTAAAACGTATCCCCGACTGCATCTTCAATTGGCTTACATAACGTAGGTCACCTAGCCACCTTTTAACAATCAAAAGGAAGCGCTTATCTTTGTTGAAGTTTAAGAAGCCGTTTGAATTTGGCTTTTGGAATTTGTTATAGGTCTATTTTTTGCCAATCAATCCCGATAATTATCGGGACTTTTTGCGGAAAATAACAGCGCTATATGACGATGAAAAGCCGAAAAGTGGCGGTAAAAGGGCCATAGCAGAACCACATTGTTAAATTCGAACAGCTTCTCAATATGTTCTCAGAATAACAAACTCAATTACACTAATATGTTAAGAAACCTTAGCCTTTGGTTGATCCTGGCGCTATTTATGACTGCCTGTCAACCCGCCACCACAGAAGATACTACTCAAGAAGAGGAGACGCCCACCGCTCCAACGGATGACTTTGATTGGAACCCTGAAAATGTGGCCGACAAGAAAATTTTGCGCTATCAGATTCCTGGTTTTGATAAACTAAGCCTTGATCAAAAAAAGTTGGTCTATTACTTAACAGAAGCGGGTAATGCTGGACGCGATATCATGTTCGACATGAACTATCGACACAATTTATCGATTCGTCATGCCATTGATCACATTGTGAAGAATTATGATGGAGATAAAGGAAATGGAGAGTGGAGTGCTTTTATGGAGTATGCTAAAAATGTTTGGTTTTCAAGTGGCATACATCATCATTACAGTAATGACAAGTTCAAGCCTGGTTTTTCACAAGACTACTTCACTGAATTAATTACCAGCACGAGCGCTGAATTGAACGATGATGCGATCCAAGCTATGTTTGATCCGGAAATTGATGCTACTAAAATTGATCAGGGTGAAGGGAAAGATATTGTCAAAGCCTCCGCTGTGAATTTCTACGATCCTGATATTTCTCAAGCGGAAGTGGAAGCTTTTTATGCCCGTAAGAAACAAGAATTGGGAGACAAGGTTTCCATTGGCTTGAACTCCAAAGTGGTTCGCAATGATCAAGGCGAATTGGAGGAACAAGTATGGTCGGCTGAGGGGCTTTATGGGCCTGCCATTAAGGAAATCATCAAATGGCTAGAAAAAGCCGCAGATGTGGCAGAGAATGAGGCGCAAGGAAAGGCACTGCGTTTACTGATCGAATATTACCAGACCGGAGATCTCAAAACCTGGGATGATTACAACATCGCTTGGGTACAAGCTACTGAAGGTGATATTGACTATATCAACTCCTTTATTGAAGTATATCAAGACCCCATGGGGCTTAAGGGCTCCTATGAGAGCATAGTCCAGATCAAGGACTTTGATGCTTCGGCGCGAATGGAGAAGGTAGCTGCCAATGCGCAATGGTTTGAAGATAACGCCCCCTTTATGGAGGAGCACAAAAAGAAAGATGTTACAGGGATTTCCTATAAAGTGGTAACGGTAGCGGGTGAGGCTGGAGATGCGTCTCCTTCTACGCCCATTGGTGTTAATTTGCCTAATGCCAACTGGATTCGCAAGGAATATGGTTCCAAGTCGGTGAGTTTGGGGAATATTGTAGCTGGGTATAGCAATGCTGATGGCCCCGGCTTACTACAGGAGTTTGCGAATGATGAAGATGAGGTTAATCGATCCAAAGAGCATGGTTCGCTAGCTTCAAAATTACATACGGCCTTGCATGAGGTGGTCGGACATGCCTCTGGGCAGTTGGAAGAAGGCGTCGCCACCCCGGGAGAGACCCTAAAGCAATACGCTTCTCCTTTAGAGGAGGCGCGGGCTGATTTGGTAGCGCTGTATTATATAATGGACCCCAAATTGATTGAACTAGGTCTATTCGAAAGCTTGGATGTTGGTAAGGCCGAGTACGATTCTTATCTGAAAAATGGCCTTATGCTACAACTACGCAGAATCGAACCAGGTAAGACGATCCAACAAGCACATATGCGTAATCGCTCTATGGTATCCCATTGGGTTTTTGAAAAAGGAAGTGAATCTGGCGCAGTTGTTATCGAGAAACGAGATGGAAAAAGTTTTGTGGATATCAAGGATTATGAGGCAGTACGAGTTTTATTTGGAGATCTCTTGAAAGAAGTACAACGAATCAAATCACAAGGAGATTTCGAAGCGGGGAAAAACTTGATCGAGAACTATGGTGTCCAGGTAGATGCTGATATTCACAATGAAGTATTGGCTAGGTCGGAAAAACTTAATATTCCGCCCTATGGTGGATTTATCAACCCTAGATTGGTCCCGATCACAGATGATGAAGGTGAGATTACGGATATAAAAGTAGAGTACCCTGATGATTTTGCTGACCAGATGTTGGAGTATGCAGAAAAGTATAGCTTTTTGCCCAAGTATAATTAACCCAAGTTGCCATGAATGAGCGCAACAAAGGAAGATTTTGCAAAAAACAAAGCCAACAGATTGGTTTTGCCGCAAAAATCTAACGCATTGGGCGGTCTAGAATGAATTGCATCTTGCATTAATTAAACGCTCGTAAGTGCAAAAGCATAGTAATTTAATAATGAAGTTGTTTAAAAATATCTCTCTAACCTCTTTGAAGCCCTTTTTGCCTCACTTCTCGTTTTTTTATCGCCTCGTAGCGCTGCTATGAGGCTCAAAAAAAGCCTCAATTGAGCCAAAAATCTTCTTCAAATAAACTCAGTAGACATTCGTAAACAACTTCAATGTTAAGCCAGTAGATGGAAGGCTGAGGTAGAGAATAGTGGCGCTAGAAACTATCGATTACCTCAGCCTTTATTTTTTCGCCCGCTTCCTCATTGAAGCAGTTTTCACACAAAACCGACCTGTTATGTACAAATGCCTTAGCCTTCTAGGCCTATCTTCTCTTCTCTTGCTGTGGGCTTGTCAAAGTTCCCAATTGCTTCCTGTCTATCCCTTAGCCTCGAGTGATGTGACCCAAGCTGATTTCAGTGTCTTCAAAAAGATGCTGAAGAACAAGCGGGTGGTTATGTTAGGGGAGTTTAGTCACGGAGCGAAAGAGATTAGTCAATTTCGCAAGGAGTTTATTCAATACTTACACGAAGAACTTGGGTACGAATTAGTGCTCTTTGAGTCGGGAATAGGCGAAGGAATTACCATAGAATATGATCGCTTGGAGCTATCGGCAGCACAAATGGTTACGGCCGGCGTAACCGGGCCTTGGCATACGGAGGACTATGTCCGACTTATGGACTATATTCGAGTTAAGCCGACTTTGCATGTTGCTGGATTTGATGTGCAGCGGACGGGTAGGAGTTTTGATAAATGGATACAAAAAGTCGTACCTTCCCTCACTCCCAACCCCGATCGATACCTACCATTGGAAGGCCTTTTCGGAAATATGATGCGCCAATTTCGGAACAGGAAAGTAAAAGCCGATGAAAAACTTGAAGCTGAGCATGTCAGACTCACTCAATTGTATCAGGAATTGACAGAGTTGTTAATTGGAAATGAAGCGACCTTAAGCAAAAAATGGGGTAGGAAGAGGATCGCCCTGGCCATCAAGACCTTGAGTAACCGGCAAGCTTATTTAGAATATTTTATGCAATTTAAGCGAACCAATGACTATCGTACTCGTTGGGCTGCTAGAGATTCACTGATGGCGGAGAACGCACTTTGGGTACTTACCGAACTGTATCCAAACAAAAAGGTCATTATCAATGCGCACAATTTCCACATTTCCAAATACAATGAAAAGGAACTTACCATGGGCGAAATCCTGGCCGAGAACCTAGGTAAGGAGTTGTATTCCATTGGTGTTTTTGGTGGGAAGGGGGTATATGCTAATAATGGCCGAAAGCGAGAAGAGATGACCTTGACTAAGGCCAAGCATGATATACAACAAATCGTTTTGAAGGCGCCAGAGGAAATTAGCGTTTTTCCTATTCCAAGTATTTCAACTCCTGTTCAAAAGTGGTTGTTTGAACCGGTGATGGTCAACCATAGTTTCATCAGCCTTGAGAATGATAACCTCTTGGTTCCTGCTAAGGCTTTTGATGCACTGATAGGAATCAAAGAGATTTCCGCTCCGAAATACATAAATTGATGCTTAGTGGAATTTGAAGGTTAATTGGGTTTCTAATTGTTCTTTGGAGTTTGTGTGCTTTGTACCCAGTTGGTTGTTAGCCTTCAAATTCTCTTATTTCTTGCAGAAAGAGTAGGACTTTCTTTATTTTTTTATCATACAAATACTTGTTGGTATAATATACACCAACCAACCCCAGCCCAATGACAAAAAGGGCTTCAAGTAGATAAAAACGGATGTCAGAATATAAATCTCTCTTTTGAATAACTTTAAATGTGATGGGCATAATCAGGCCTATGAATAAAGGAAATAGAGCTACCTCCAGCTTTCGATACCTTAGGATTAGTAAATGTAGCAAGGAGATATTTTTTTGTATTTCCACAATGGAGGAACGATAATAATCGAGCTTGGAGATTCTTGCGGCTTTCACAAGCGCACAATAAACATAGGCTAATCCTATGCCTGCGCCCAGTAGTCCGGGTATACTGAATTGAAACTCCTGCCAATACATCAAGCAAAAAACTGTTACTACAATTACGGTTATGCTGACCATCAATACGTTTAGTATTTCATGCAAGAGTGGCATAAAAAGCTCATTCTTAGTTCTTTGGAGGTTGTCATGTTGTAAAGGGTTGATATTTAGATCTAGATTGTCATCTAACTCTTGGTTATGGGCTTTCCAGTTTTTTCTCATGTCTTCTAATTCCATAATTTTTATTTTGCCTAAGAAGCTATTTGAATTTGGCTTCTGAAAATTGTTATAGGTCAATTTTATGGCCATTGAGGCACCAAAACCGGAGTTTGGCCTTAGCCAAATGAGGATTTTGGGAACGAAAAGGGCCGGAAAATGGGTCATAACAAAATCTGAGTGTTAAAGTCAAATAGCTTCTAAGACCCCTATTTTTTAAGCACCATTCTTTGCTTAAGGCTCTTCTTGATTCTATTGAGTTTGGTAGCGACATTTGTTTTTGAAATGCCTATGATAGTTGCGATTTCTTCATATTTGTATTCGTCTAAATAAAGCAGAATCAAGGCCTTATCCATCACTCTCAATTCGGCTATATAGTTATACATCAATTTTATGTGCTCATCCTTTTCAAAATCATAGCCTGAAGAATTACTCAAGCGAAGTTCATGCAGTTTGGCCTTGTTTTTCTTCTTCGTGCTGGCTTTTCGATAATGCGTAATGGCCGTATTGAGAGCAACTTTGTAAATCCAGGTAGATAACTTAACACGGCCATCATATTTATCCATAGATTCCCACAGCTGGAGTAGTATTTCTTGTTCTAAGTCCTCCTTGTCATGTGGCTGGCCATATGAATTACATATCTTATAGATCAAACTCTTGTGTTCTCTTACAATTGATATGAATTCTTTTTGATCCATCAAGGCCCTTTGTTTATATCATTATTCGTAGAGATTGAAAATAATCACAGTTTTCCAGCATTTTTCTTGTTGATACCTACCTAATCGTATCATCATGCATATAGCGTCCTCCAATCTATCCTATAATTACTCCTGCTCCACATCGGATCACGATTAAGTCAGAAATTAAGACGGATTAATTAAATAGGCCTTTCGTATTCATGAAATTCCATTGTTTTGGTAGTGTCTTAATGCTTATGGCAGTAGTTCATCTATTGGATGACTTCTTGGAGATATTGCTGCTGTGCAAGACTTAGTAATTCAATCAAAGCTCCCTTTATGAGAAACTCTTTGCTGTCCTTCCTACTCTTGGTTTTTACCCAGATAAGTTATGCGCAAACTATCCATGAGCAGTCCGCTTATGTTTGGGATCTTTCAGAAATCTACTCAACAGATAACGAATGGTATGTGGAATATGAGAAAGGTATAAAGCAGATCGAACAAGTAGATTTTGACGGATTAGAAACCTTTACCTCATCCAAGGCCTTAAGTCATGCCATGCAAAGTATTTCCAGCTTGCGAACTTGGGTGTCTAAACTGTCTTATTATGCCATTTTGCGGTGGGAAGAAGGGCAAGTGGAAAACGCGGATGCTTTTCTCGAGCGAGGGGAGTTGCTTCTGAGCCGTTTTGAAGCCTTGCTTGCGGAATTAGAAGGCATCATTCATTCCATAGAAGAACAAACCTTGCAATCCTGGATGCTCGAAGATCCTGCCTTATTTGTGCATCGACATTGGCTCAACCTTATCCTTGATCAAAGAGATGCTCGAGCCCACCCTAAAACGGAACTAGCCCTACGAAAAACACGAACTTGGATTTCCAGTTCGATTGACACCTATTGGGAGCTACAAGGCCTCGAACAACTTTGGCCTGTCTACCAGAACGAAGTCGGTAAACCTATACGCTTAGATCGATCTAATTTCAGAAAGATTCGAACTTCCGATAATGTGGCCTTTAGGAATGCTACTGCCCATGTTTACTATCAAAACCTCGGGCAACTCAGTCAGGTGTATGGCACCCTCTACACCCGGAAAATTAAATCTGAGTTGGAGCTGGCGAAATTACGAGGGTTTGCAGATGGGATAGATGCAAATTGGTTCTTTTATGGTGGGGTTCCAAATGGGGGGTATCGAGTTTGTATTGAAGCTGCAAGGGCCAATGCAAAAACACTACAAAGGTATGCGAAACTGCGAGCCAAAGTTTTGCAAGAAGATAGCTTACACTACTTGGATTTTTTCAGATCATCATCGGGAATAGACAAGGTTGAATACAGTTTTAAAAGCACCATGGAAATTGCCTTGGAAGCTTCCCGTAAGGTAGGGCATGGTTTTCATGATAATATGAAAAAGGTATTGAATAATGCGAATTGGTTGCATTTGGCCGATGTCCCCAAAAATGCACAATATCATATCAGGCCCCCCGTATCAGGGATTCATCCCTTCCTTATCCTCAAATACCAACCCAAAAGAATACAATCTAGAGCATTGGTTGGTGGTTTATTTCAAATGGCAGCTTCCGTCTCCTTGATGGGCGTAAAAACAACGGACATATTCGAAAGCGAAGCCCCCGTTCATATTTCGGGAGTGATATATGCAGGCGACTTACTGTTTGATCAAGCCATGGTGGAGCAAACTAATAGTAAAGAGGTTAAGATGGCTGGTCTGCTTGAATCTTTAGAGTTTCTTAGACGGTTCTTTCGAAATGTAATTTTACTAGAATTGGATGCTGCCGTACAAGCACGGATTGCAGAAGGTGAGGTCGTTTCTGGTACAGAAATTTCCGAAATATACCTCAAACTCCTAAGAACTTACTATGGGCATGAACAAGGAATAACTCAAGTCCCTGAATATTTGCAACATGATTGGATGATGGTAACACCTGTCTTATTTATGCCAAAGTATGAACACCACTTTTGGGCGCCTTCCTTAGCTGTTGGCGCTGCCTTGATAGATGAAAAAGCCGATGACCGTATTACCAAGCGATTCTTGCCAGATTTCACGGAGGACAGATTGGATTCCTATTCTACCCTCCGTGAAGTGAGTTTTGACCTAATGGATAGTCGCTCTTATGCTTTCATAATAAGGAAAATGAACCAACTCATGGATCAATTAGAAAGACTAATGGCGGAGCACTAAACAAGCAGCTTCTGAGATTAATTCTGCCAATTGGAGCACGGTAGAGGCCGCTTCTGGTCAATTCGTATTTGATTAGCCTCTAGTTTCCTTTCTACGATTGATGATTATCCTTCATTGTAGGTCTGACCAGGAACAGCATGCACCTCTTTTATTTGCTCTCCCTCGTACGAAATTATATAATACCATCCGATGACTTTCTCATTTGGGCCCACCATCGTTTCATCTTCTGGAAGATCACCTGGGTTTTCAAGCAACTCAGCCGGCATCTTTTTAGACGGAGTTTCTTCATCATAAGATACATAGATGGTGAAATCTTCGCCGTCACTTAGATTGGTGAAATAGTACTGCATATCCATTGGATATTGAGCAGCGCTTACATATTCAGCGAGTATGGCTTTCTCATAGATTTTCTGCCCTTCGACCAGCTTAAATTCAGTGAATTTGCCTTCTGCGTTTTTATGTAATTCGAACTTCTTTCCGATCAAGATTGGATTGGCACCAGGAAGGTCATCGATCTCATCGGGGTCTTCGAGGAGATTATCAGGTGTTTTGATACTCTTTTCTTCCTCATTACCATCCGAGATCAGAAAATCTTGACCATCTTCTCCAATAAACTGATACTCCGTTTTACCGGCGTAGACCGCTGCGGAAGCATACTGAGCTACATAGACTTCCCCTTTACCGTCCTCGACGGTTACTTCTGTAGTAGTAGAGTCGGCTTCTTTGGCGCTATTGCCTTGGCAACTTGCCAGCCAAAAGAGGCTTAATAGACTCAGGGTAATGCTTAGATTCCTCATAGTTGTAAGTGTTTATTTAGTGATTACTGGATGGAGAACTTCGAGTTAAAAGTAACAGCTTGATGGTATGAGGTGAACCACATTTTAATGTGGACTAGACACATTTTGAAACGTTAGATATAGATTTCCGTAAGATGTTAAGACCGAATTAAACCTTGGTATACTTAATGAATTATTATAATTTCAAAGTGTGCTGAGTTGAAATTCGATAGAATATCTGCTTAAGAATCACATAAAATAATCCCATGGTCTCAAGAACAATTATCTCATTTTTCTTGTGCTGCTGGCTATTTGGCCTTTCCTCTCTTTCGGCACAAGACCTTAATCTCGCTTTACAATCAGATTTCTTTTCCTTTGCAAATGTTGTCACTCCCGTACAGGAAGACAGATGGTTGGTTGGTGGTGAAATCGGACGTTTTTATGGCTATCCGATGTTCCACCCCTATCTGGCTATGATAGATGATGACGGGAACCTTGTTTGGGAACGTCGGATCACCAATATCCTTGGCACAGAACGTGGTGCCGTTAACAAAATCATCCCGACCAAAACCGGAACTTTCTTAGTGATTGGCGAAGCATCTGGCTGTGATTATGGCCTCCCCGGTTTTATAGCTGAGTACGATGAAGAAGGTAACCAGCTGTCTTTCAAAGAACGCTTTGAGGTCGGCCCCATTGCGGTGCAACTAGCATCGGGGAATCTTCTTACAGGTACTCCAGATTGGAGTAATTTTGGTCTAGTGGATCCAGACGAAGGTTTGATATGGGAGCAACAGCTATATTTTTCGCACCAGTTCCGGCTTCGAGATCTGGCGCTCTCGGCTGATGAAATGGCTTTTGCTTTGGGAGAAAGATGGCTTTTTCAAGTTGATCCGGAAGAAGGAGAGATACTGGTGGATGTGCCCATTGAAAAAGGTGTGAAATTGTTGAATTTGGAGGACCACACTGGTATTTGGCTATTGCAACAAGGCAAATTGCAACGTTATGATGGTGATCTCAACTTGATAGAGGAAGCTACATTGAATGCGAATACTGAATATTATGCCCTGCAAGAGTTCAATGGAGAAATATATGTCCTCGGCAGAGACCTGAATCAAGAAACGGCCGTCCAGGTATTCGATTTCGAGCTAAACAGTTTGCGCACCTTTACCACGATGGACAAGCACTTCCTTGTCAAAGACTTGGCTTATAGAAATAACGAGCTCCTATTTGTGGGTAATAAGATGGCTGGAGACTTTGAAGGTAGCGTCAATATGTACTATGGAGAATTACCATTTAGAGTAAAAGGGAGTCATATTTTTACACAGTCTTTCGACACCCTCGGCCAACGAGCAAGCAACCCTTTAGATGTAGCGATCAGCGGCTTGCTTTTTCAAGGGACACCTACTGTGGAGGATTTGGGATACAGTTGTCAGAGTGTCACTTTTTCTACCGTAGAGGTGAAAATTGAAAATACAGGACAGGAAGTTTTGGAGAAGGTTTCCCTAAATAGCCGACTCAATCGCTGTCAAGGTATATGCCAATCAGCCTTTACCTATTTTTATACTTTTGAAGATCTAAACTTAGCACCAGGTGAGAGTGTGTTACTGCCAGTTGGAGATATACAGGCACCAGGCATTCCACAAACTGAAGAGGTGGAACTGTGTTTTTGGACCAGCCTACCCAATGGTAAAATTGACAACCAGGGAGCCAATGATCTTAATTGCCAACGGTTACTCATCAATGATGTGCCTGCTATAGACAGCAATTACAATCTGCGCCTTTTTCCGAATCCTGCTCAAGAAAAACTACATGTAGACTTCGAATTTGGATTATTAGCTGATCATGTCGGGCACGTGTACGATGCACTTGGACGTCTGGTAAAGACCTATAATTTTCCCAAAGGGACCACTTTTGAAACCATTGATATTAATAGACTTAGTGCAGGGACTTACTTCCTCAAATTAGAGGGGCTGAGTAAGCGATTTGTGAAGTATTAGTGACTGTTGCCAAGCCTATGTAGTGATTTCAAGGCAGTTTAATTCTACATTGCATAGGCTTGGCTGCATCACGAAAACCAATAGATTTCGGGCCAGTTGCCCCAAACCATGTCAGTCATCTTGCCAAAGGGACGTATCTCTTTGTGATCCATTTTGAAATCTTCCACATTAGACCTACTTTGTTAGGTGTTTAAGCACCACCTATGTTATAATGTGAACTCAACTGCACGCTCAAGACTTTTCCTTTTCTAACAATTACTGGGAGATTTATCTCAATTTACACTACTGACTTATGGCAGTGGCTTAGGTACCTAAAGGTATTTAGACTATTTGTCAAAATTACTGTGCTATAGTGGTGTGACACATCCATATAACCCTAAATGCCATAATCATGAATTCAAAATGTATCTATGTCATATTGTTGACAGTCACTTTTCAGTGTTCTATTGTAGAAGCCCAAGATATCAATAGAACCTTTGACCCTGAAAAAACTTTGTTCACCCAAGGTGATGTGTTAGTACCTATGAACAATGGCCAATGGTTGATTGGCGGTTCAACACAACTACAAGTTTCCAATTACGAAGAACACCACCCTTATATTGCTATGATTAGCGAGACGGGTGAGCTTATCTGGGAACATATCTTTTTTCAGCCTTATCATGGAGGCGTTTCAGCAAACATCCATCAAATCATTCCATTGGATAACGGAACATTTCAAGTTTTGGGTCGTTTTGGACCTGAATTTTTTGCCACGACCTATGATACACTAGGTCAACAAATTGAGATGCATCGCTACAATGGCCCCCGAAGTACTGCTATGCCTTTGCCTATAGGAGATGTACTTTTTAGTTCTAAAGGAGGAAAAAATCTAACACGCACATCATTAGATGGCGAACGAATTTGGAGAATTGACCTGTCCGACTATTGGGCAGAATTTCGGTTTGTGCAATTCTGTGTATCTGACGAAGGGGCTGTATTTGTACTTGGTGAACAGAAGCTTTTTAAACTAGATGTTCAAAATGGAACATTGATCGAGCAGCTTGATGTTCAAAATGTCCAAAGTATCTCGTTGCTTTCAGACGCAAATATCATAGCTGTATTGACAGGCGATCATGTTCTGAGGTTAGATGAAGAACTTCATCTCTTAGATACGGTACCGATAGGGAAAGTTGGGTACCTGCATTATAAAATGAAGGTACAGAATGATCGAATTTTTATTTTTGCTAAAGCAGAAGAAGGTACTACTATCGTCGATGTGTTTGATTTTGGCCTAGACTCTTTGCAATCAATTGAGGTCGCTAATGAATACCAAATTGTTCAGGACATAGGCTGGCAAAATGGTCATTTATTGATTTTAGGGAACAAGGTCTTTGAACCGATTTATGAAACTGACATAGCACAGTATTTTCACAATAGCAAATTCCGATTGATTACTAGTATGTATGTGCAGAGTTTAGGTACATCTCCACAATTTTATCCTAACAACCTGGATATAGCCCTATTGGATATAGAGTTGATTACTCCCATTGAGATACCTGATTGGCAATACCCTTGTGCTAATTCTCAGTTGGATTCAGTTCGTTTATGGATATCGAATCAAGGGGAGGACATGATTAAGACGCTAACAATCGGCTGGAAAGAAAAGAGTTGTTATACTGGATATCATGAGAGCTTTTCTATAAGCTTTTCTAATTTAGACTTAGATGCTGGAGCAGCAAAGGATTTGGATATCGGCGTTTTTACAGATCTGGGAGGTCTAGTCAATAATGCAGCAGAATTGTGTTTTTTCGTCATGGAAGTGAATGGTCGAGTCGATAAACAGCCAGTAAATGATGTCTACTGTAAATGGCTGAGTAATTCACAATTAACACCCCTGGATGATCCCACTGAGGGAGAATTGGACGTTTCTACTCGGGAAATAATTATATTTCCTAATCCTGTTCAATCCACCTTAATTATACCTGGGAATCAAAAGGTTAGGGCAGCCAACCTAGCCCAGATTTTTGATGCAAGTGGAAAATTAATTAAGGAATACGACTTGACTTCAGGTATAGAGAAGTGGGAAATAGATGTGCAAAACTTCAATCCAGGTATCTACTTGCTTAGAGTTGGTGATATGATGGGGCGGTTTGTTAAGCATTAAACTATGTAGGATTCTGCGACGCATTTCATCAATAACGCTTTGCATATTGTAAAAAGGAAGTGGGTGCATGTTATCCGAGGCTGTGTTGAAAGCAAAAATTAGGGGAATGAGGATGAATGTTTGCAAGTAGAACTCTACTGTAATCGGGAGGTACTACTTTAAATTCAGCACTCTTCTAAACATGCACCTTGTCAAGATCAGGCTTGACTAACTACGGAGGATATTACCTTCCTCCACTTAAGAACTCCATGGCCAGGTTATGTTGTGCTGGTAGAAATCCATAGATATCCGTTTCAGGGTGGAAGGCAAACCAGGCAAACCAATAGGTGTTGACAGTGGGGATTAGTCGTCCATTGGAATCACGTACCTCAGCGGTGCGCGTAAGGGCGTCATAACGAATTTGAAGTTGGACTCCATTCAGTTTATCCTGGATAGGTGTTCGGGTAGCACTTGTGAGTAGGGCAAGTGGGTAAGCGCGATACTCTCGCCCGATTGTTACACCAACTACTTTCTCTTTCAAGCGGAGTTTCTTATCTCGATACTCCACAGGAAACATGGTTTTACTTGTATTATCAGCATAGAGGCTGTAAGGGTCCAGGTCATAATTTCTATGAAATCCTGTGTTGGGGGATAATACGCGAGTGTTGGGATGGCGTTTCTTCCAGGCACCCCAAGTGGTAGTTTGAGTGGCCAATTGCAGAAGTTTCTTGCCTGAAGCAGAACCCGTAACAGCTTTTCCCAAGAGCTGTGACCAGAGGGATTCTGTTTCCCAATCGTAAAAGAGTAGGTTGTTATTATAGAGCAGGCCGGAAACACCAAAGGTTTGGCGCTTTCCATTGAGTTGCGCAGAAAACGCCATGGCGTTCGCACAAAGGGGGCTGTAGGTTACGGCTACAGGTTCTTTTCCGAAGCGATCGTTGACGATTTCATGATAGTTCATGATTTTGATCGGATAGGCCTTGGCAATGCCATTTACATACACGCCAATTACCTTTTCATGATCAAGGAGGAAATTGCTGCGTTCAGCAGCTAGAAAAGTGGGATCCTCAAGGGAGGGAACTCCTTCTTTCCCTGGTCCCGCCTGGAAGATGGCAGTTAAAGGAATCTCTACATTCGAAAGTTCAAAACCATTGTAAGAACAGTAGGTCTCAATTTGACTTTGTTGCTGAGAGAATGCTTGAGACTGGAGCGCGACAAGAGAAATAAATAAAAGCGTAAACTGTTTAATAGTGCTCATAGAAATGACTTTTAAAAGGTGTAGTTAAATTTGTTTCAATTTGCTTTACACCTTTGCCAAAAGCGTGCCAATCTATGGTTTAATTATTTAATGTGTTTTAAGTTTTTCTTGTAAGTTGTTGATATATAGCGAATAAGAAATTTTATTTTTTATTTAATTGTGTTCTTTTTTATACGTAGTCATCCAACTTCATCTCCAAGTCTTTTTCTAGGAGATGCAGGTCAGAGAGTTTAAACATCGCAATCGAAACACCCACGGCAGCAATCAGCGTTCCTGCTACTGAGCCGATTCCTGGGATCAACATGGCAACATATAGGAAAATCCCAGCAGCCATAGCCACGCCGATATAACCTTTTGAATACTGCAAACTATCCTTGATGCTCATCTCGAATTGTTCATGATAATTGTCGAGGATTGCAAAACCAAGGAAGAAACACTGTACCGCGAAAATCAAAGTAGGCTCTAATACGCCGATAGGATCGAACATACCAAAAGCAAAAGCAATCATATTGGTGGCGATATTCTCCAGAATCCAGGATACAAAGGCAATCTTGATCATTCGAATTTGAGCTTCAACAAAGTCCTTAAAGCTGGATTGGCTGGGTTGACCTGAGAGGATTTCCAGGGTTTTCCGGGCAAAGTGGAAGATGACGATTTCGAGGAGAATCAGAACGATGTACTTACTACTACTGGAAAAAAGAAGATCGTAACCTTCATGGAATACATCCATAGCGAGTACGCCCATGCTACTGAGGGCAGCAATGGGATCATCCACATCGGCTCGCCCCATCCAGCCCATTACAACTGTAAAAAATTTGAAGCCGAGTAATCCACCAACGATCAACAAGCCACGCATCACCCAACCATACTGAAGCAAGCCTTTCCAGACTTTATGTTCACGAATAAAGGGAACCGACTTTACAAGCGACTGTGTAGCTGTTCGAAACTGGTCAATGTACTCTGGGATAGGTCTAAATTGCATAACAACGAGTGTTCTGTATTCTAAGGTTTAACTGATGAATAGGGAGAGAAGAATTGAACATTCCAAAAATCGGAAATTGCTATCAATAATCCAATTATTTGGACCACTCTACCGATTTCTTAGACTATCGTAAGCTTCTAAAGGTTGCAGGATGGCTCAGGTTTTCTTAGCAATAGATCTAAGTTCTTATAGCAAAATTTAAATAATTTGTTGTAGCCCTCTATTTTAGCGGCAAAAAAAGGCAATGGATCAAGTGAATACATATCTAGACAAGGGCGTACAAATGGTGATGGAGTACGCTCCAAAGGTGGCTTTAGCTCTCCTAATGCTCGTCATAGGAATCAGGATTATTAACCGGATCGCCAAGCTTGCTGTAAAGGCAATGGAAAAAGCCGGCCTGAATAAGAACATTCTTCCCTTTATAAGTTCGATGGTAAGTATTTCGCTCAAACTACTATTGATATTTAGTGTCGCTGAGGTAGTGGGTGTCGATACAACCTCCTTTATTGCTGTTTTGGCAGCGGCAGGTTTTGCGGTCGGATTGGCTTTGCAAGGTAGTTTAAGTAATTTTGCTGCGGGTATCTTGATCTTGATCTTCAAGCCTTACAAAGTCGGAGACTGGATAGATGTACAAGATAAATTTGGTAAGGTTGAAGAGATCCAAATTTTCAATACGATTATCGTTACTCCTGGCCAAAAAACACTTATCATTCCTAATGGACAAGTGGTGGAAAGTGTGGTGACTAATTTTTCCAGGAAGGGATACACTCGTCTCGAATTAAATGTAACTATGCCCTACGCGGAAAGTTTTCCTAAGGTCCGAGATATTATCCGCGAAGAATTGAAGAAGGCTCCTTTGGTAATGCAAGAGATGGAGCCGGAGATTGGGATTGAATCCTATGACAGTCACAGTATTGTACTTGCCGTTCGTCCTTTTGTACGTCCGGACGACTTCTGGGAAGTGACATTTGATGTACATGAACGAATCAAAGCTGCATTTAATAGAAACGGGATCAAGGTGGCTTACTCTGAGGGCGTTGAAATGGGGAAGATTGGAGAGTAAAATATAGTAATCAATTGTATAGGAGGCTAAAATTGGCACTGTGCAACATGAGTTTTTTTTCCTCGGGCTTACTTTTATACTGATCCATGAGATGGATGCTATTCGTTGCCATGAGTGGCGGATCTTCCCCGGATTAGCCCTGCTAAATGACTATTGGGGGATGGTGGTGTTTCAAGGGGCACATATTCCACTCTTTTTTTGGGTTTTATTGAAAGTATCAGAAGGTAATGAAAACTTTATTAAGGGCTTTGACCTTTTTCTAGTTGTACACCTATTCCTCCACATTTTCTTTTTGTGGCACAGAAAGAATGAATTCAAGGACTGGCTTTCATGGTTGATTATTATTGCTGCGGGAGCTTTCGGCCTAGCCGATTACTTAATTGCCTTTTAAATTCTAACCAAGAAGATTCTATACCCTAACTATGAAATATCTATTGACCTACTGCTTAGTCTTTGCTACCGCTCCCTTTTTACTGGCTCAACAAGCTTTCTTAGACGAGTTTCAGCAGAAGTGGAAAAATGCTGAGGCTTATACCATCGAATCCATTGAACTCATGCCTGAAGCGGACTTTGATTATAAGCCGACCGAAGAGCAACGTTCTTTCCAGGATCAAATTATCCATTCTTGTCGTAATATGATTTGGTTGAGTAGCAGCTACCTAGGTGGAAACAAGGAAGGGGTAGACCTGAATAAGAAAGACCTCTCCAAAGCAGAGCTTTTGGCTTTGGTTAAAACCTGTTTCCAACGTGCTGGCGAGGCTGCCGGAAAACTTAAGCCAGAAGACCTGGAAGAAAAGGTTTCCTTTTTTGCCGGCCCCATGAGTAAACGTCAGATTATGGTGCTAATGAATGACCACTCGACGCATCACAGAGCACAAATGCTGGTCTATCTGCGCTTGAAGGGCCTAACTCCACCCAAATACCGAGGATGGTAAGTCTCATTCCCTAGCTGCAATGGCGGTGCAAAATAGAGCAACAACAGCTGAAAATGAGTTAAATGTAAAACGGGAGCATGGATTGGAAACCTATTGACAAACCGGCCCCAATTCCTTATCCTACCTTTACATTGGTTTTGAAGATCTGCTTTTCTATCTTTATAAGATTGACCAAGACTTAATTCAACCGCCATGTTAACCCTCAAAAAGATGTTTTTCAGACTATCAGTCCTATTGGGCGTTGGTCTGATAAGTTCCGCAGTGTATTACCCATTTGTCGAGACAACAGGCTTGGCTGGCACAACACAATATTCATTGGATAATCCTCCAATGTGTGCACCTAGTACAAGCTTCGAATTTGATGGAGTGGATAAGGGAGCGCCACTTGCCCCAGTGCTAAACTATAATTGGGATCATAATTTCCCAATTACAACCCAGTCTGCAGAAGCCCAAAAGTTCTTCAACCAAGGACTTTTCTTCACCTTCGCTTTCAATCACGCCGAAGCTGAACGCGCCTTCCGAGAAGCTGCTCGCCTGGACCCCAATTGCGCTATGGCACACTGGGGCATCGCCTTAACTTTGGGGCCAAATATCAATCGTCCGATGCAGAAAAGTGTGATGGCAGATGCCTATGCGGAAAGCGAAGAGGCCATGCGCTTGAGAGCGGCTTGCACGGAAAAGGAAAAAGCCTTGATTGAAGCTATGGCGCTGCGTTATGCAGAAAACCCGCCGCTGTATCGCGGTCCATTGGATCAAGCGTATGCGGATGCGATGCGCCTAGTCGCACATCGATACAGAGAAGACCTGGATATCCTGGCACTGTTTGCTGAGTCCTTAATGGACACAACTCCCTGGAACTATTGGAATAAAGATGGTACCCCAAAATACGTGACCAAGGAGATCCACCGAACCTTAGAATACATCATATCTAAATCCCCTGAACATCCTGGTGGGAATCACTACTATATCCATTCGATGGAAGAGTTTGAGCCGGAGAAGGCAGAGGCTAGTGCAGATCACCTGACCAAGAGTAAGTTTGTTAGTGGGCACTTGGTGCATATGCCTTCCCATATTTACGTGCGCCTAGGAAGGTACGAAGATGCGAATGCAGCCAATGAAGGGGGCATCGCTCTAGACGAAGAATACATAGAACAATGTCAAGCACAAGGGTACTATCCGGCTCTATATTATCCGCATAATCTTCACTTTTTATGGTTTGGTGCTAGTATGAACGGTCAAAAGGCCTTGGCTTTGGACGCAGCGCGGAAAACAGCCGCGAAGGGCAAAGGGCAACGGTTCCAGGTAATTCCGCTCTATTCCATGCTACGCTTCGGACAATGGGACGATATTTTAAAGGAAAAAGCTCCAGATAGTACTCATCCTTACTCGAAAGTACTATGGCAGTATGCCCGAGGAATGGCGTTAGCTAAAACCGGAAAGCAGCCAGAAGCACAGGCAGCACTAAAGATCGTTCGCAAAATTTTAAAATCCCGAAAGATGAAGAAGTTACCTAAAGGATTTATGCCCTTCCAGGATTTAGGGAAACTTTGTGAACTGAGTCTTGCCGGGGAATTAGCTGGAATGTCGAATCAACCCAATGAAAAGGTGAGTATGCTGCGAGAGGCGGTCCGAATTCAAGATGGCTTCCGTTATTCAGAGCCTCCCTTCTACTATGTAGAAATGAGACAGGCCCTGGGAGCAGCGCTACTGGAGGCTAAGCAGCCAGAACAGGCAGAATATGTATATCGCAAAGAACTAGCTCGATTTCCGAACAATGGTTGGTCCTTATATGGGTTGAAGGAGAGTTTAAAGGCACAAGGTAAAACAGAAGAAGCGGCCAAGACTCAACAACAATTTGAAGAGGCTTGGACCAAGGCTGATGTTGAGATTTCTGATTCGGTATTTTAGAGAAGGTGAAACAAGTTTCTTTCTCTGACAATTTTTGTGGTTGGCGTTTTAGTTAGAAGAATTGCGCCGAAGGGAAGCAAGGCTTTTAGCTAAAAGGGTGACTCAAAAACACAAAAATTGTCAGAGAACCACAAGCATTGGATAAAAATTCAACATAATTTATGCTAGCATCCAACTAATTGCCAGTTGATATAGTATTAATGATTAGATTATCGTTTTAGATGAGCCTTGATCTGTAAGACCAATCTTGTTCATTAGAATGCAATATATTAAGCCGAATTGTTTCTAGGCAACACCATGCGGATCACCTGGAAGCCCAGAAGGTTTGCCGCGACTGAGTTTATTAGTTATGGATGAAAAATTTATAGAAGAGCTGTATAATGCTCATATTGATACGCCATCCATTCCATCTCCTGTGCTGGTGCGAGATTGGGTAAATGGAGTATTGAAAACATTATTCCCAGAGTTGGCTGACCAAAAGTTTTCCAACTATCGGACCTTCCGACAGCATTTCGAGCAACTGAGACTAGAATTGTATACGATTCTCGATACCATTGATCATCGACTAGACTATTCTGCTGAAATTGTAGAAAAGCATTTTCTTCAACGGCTTCCTTCCTTGCGGAGAGCGTTGCTGATTGATGCCGATGCCATTACGGCTGGAGATCCAGCAGCAGAGGATCGTACAGAAGTAATTCGGACCTATCCCGGCTTTTTCGCCATTGCCATTTATCGTTTGGCCCATGAGTTTTACAAAATGAATGTCCCCTTGATTCCAAGGATACTTACGGAGTATTCGCATAGCCAAACCGGAATCGATATCCATCCTGGTGCCAAGATTGGTCTGGGGTTTTGCATTGATCATGGTACGGGAATGGTGATTGGCGGTACTTGTCAAATTGGGAACAATGTGAAAATCTACCAGGGAGTGACCTTAGGGGCGCTGAGTGTCAAGAAGGAGTTGGCAAAAACCAAACGCCATCCTACGATTGAAGATAATGTTGTGATCTACGCCGGTGCAACTATCCTTGGTGGAGATACTATCATCGGACATGATAGCATTATTGGCGGTAATGTCTGGATCACCAAAAGTGTTGCGCCTTTCTCAAGAGTCTACTACAATGGACATATCAACCAGAAATCTGACAATCCGGGCTTGAAGGAAGAACCCAATACTGCGGCAAAGTGATTTAATTACAAGTAACCTTCTTGGAAGGTATTTCAGCTGAACCTTAAGTGCCAACCAATTTACTATTGGCAATATCCAAGATGCTGCCCAATCCTCAAGTGGGAATCATCTTTTACATAGCATTTATTTTACGAACCAACAAGTACAAGATATCTGATATTTTATGGGAACAATTCTTGATTTAGTAGGAAATACACCACTGACAGAAATTACAACTATTATCAATAAGCCTGGGGTTAAGGTTTTTGGAAAACTAGAAGGCCAAAACCCTGGGGGAAGTGTAAAGGACCGAGCAGCCTACGGGATGATTAAAGGAGCACTGGATAGGGGAGAACTTAAGCCTGGTATGCGCCTCGTAGAGGCTACTAGCGGAAATACAGGAATTGCCTTAGCCATGATCGCTCAACTCTTTGGCATCAAGATCACCCTGATCATGCCGGAAGGCTCTACTGCTGAACGAATCCAGACAATGAAGGCCTATGGCGCTGAGGTGATCTTGACTCCTGCTGAAAAGACCATTGAATACTCGCGCGAATATGCTGACTCACTTGTGCAGCAAGGTGGTTATTTCATGCTTAATCAATTTGCTAATGCGGATAACTGGGGGATGCACTATCGCAGCACCGGACCAGAAATATGGAAAGATACTGAAGGCAAGATTACACACTTTGTATCCTCTATGGGAACAACTGGAACCATCATGGGCGTTTCCCGTTATCTGAAAGAGCAAAACCCTGATGTCCAGATTATCGGCGTGCAGCCCACTGATGGCTCTCGTATTCCCGGCATCCGCCGTTGGTCTCCTGCCTTCCTGCCCAAGATTTATGAACCGGAACGCGTTGATGCGAAAATCGATGTATCACAGAAAGAGGCTAAAGAAATGATGCAACGCCTAGCTAAAGAAGAAGCAATTTTTGCAGGAATGAGTAGTGGCGGCGCTATCCAGGCTGCTGCCAAACTTGCGGAATCCTTGGATGAAGGCCTGATCGTTTGTATCATCTGCGATCGAGGAGATCGATATCTGTCTTCTGGTATTTTTGGTGCCTAGCTCCGCGACCCAATTGAGGCTTGGTCAAATAATCCCTCAACACCCGAACGTCGGTAGTCCTATCTAAATAGGCAGTTCGGGCGTTGAGGGATAGCATTATCCCTTCTCATAGTACTTCTTATGGAATGTCAGGTAGAAGTAATTTCCCGTTAGGAAATACATCACCAAGGTGAAACAAGCCCCTACCAGTATGCCATTCTCCCAAAAGTTATTCGCTCCATATTTGTACAGGAATAAAGCTGCTGCTATTACCACATTGAACAGAGCGTATAGGAAGTTAGCTCTAGGAGTGTAACCAAATAGGCTAAGCATTCGTCCCTTGTAAACACTCAATACGAAGTGTGGCATTGCATTCATGATAGTTAATCCAATGATAAAATCTATAGCTGTCATAGGTTGTGATTGATTTTGCATAAAAGTACCCTGAATCAATTGGCCCTTCTTCACACATTTAGGAGTAAGATTAATACATTCGGGAGCAGAAGGTTGCTAAACTATTCAGTGGAACTGTTCATAGAATTGTGCTGGACTATAGTCGAGAAAGATTGCAGTTCAAGTCAGGAAAATCTAGATCGCTCCCAGCTTAAACTTATTAATCCAGAAATGTCAAACTCTGATGATGATCAAATTCACTGCTGCACTGTTTGCCTTGTTCTTGACCACGCTCAATAGCCTTCCGGCTCAAAACATTACGGAGGATATTTTGCAACTTCTTGAAGAAGAAATGACTAGGGAGAAGATCCCCGGTCTACAATTGGTGGTTATGAAAAGTAATGAGGTGATTTTGTCCCAATACCTGGGGTATGCCGATGTTGCATTCTCGGTGCCAGTAAATGAACAAACGATCTTTTCCATTAACTCTCTCGCTAAGGTTTTTGCGGGGACAGCCATCGTTCAGTTAGTAGAAGAGGGAAAAGTAGATCTTTCACATCCTGTGTCCATCTATTTAGATGAATTACCAGCAGCATGGCAAGGTGTCACGGTTCGGCAGCTGTTGGGGCACACTTCAGGGCTCCCCGATATCGAAGATTCGGCCAATGGCGGATTGATTGGTGGGAAAGGAGATGATTTTGCCTGGAAAGAAGTGCAGCAACTACCCATGAGATCGAAACCGGGAGAGCGATTCAACTACATTGCCACCAACTATTTACTAGTGCAGAGAATTGTTGAGCAACAAGGAGAAATGCCCTACCAAAAGTTCCTTCTACAAAAGCAATTTGAAGTAGCGGATATGGAAGCTGTACATTACGGAAACTCTGATGAAGTATTGAAAAATAAAAGCGCTACTTATTCTTACTATCGAAAAGACAAATTGACCAATAATTATATTGAGGACGAACAATTGCTTGAAATATCAGAAGAGTTTTCCCCCATGCTTTGGGCTGATGCAGGTGCATTTTCCACGGCCCCGAATATGATCAAATGGATACAAGCCTTACAAGCTGGGAAGTTTTTTAAGCGGAAAGAGAGTTTGGCCATGCTTTGGGAAGCAGTGCCCTTGAATAATGGAGCGTATGGAGGCTTCGGTGGGTTTTTAACGGCCTATGCTCTCGGTTGGCCAGTGATCCAGCGAGCAGAGCATCCAGGGGTGGCTCCTATAGGTGGAGGCAGAGCATCCTTTATTATCTACCCAGAAGATGAATTGACGATCGTACTGTTTACTAACCTTACAGGAAGCTCACCGCAGAAAATAATTGAAAAACTAGCCTCCTTGTATTGGTCAAAGTGATAGAAGCTGTTACTGTTTAGTAATACTTTTAGGTGGGACCCCAAATTTCTTTTTAAAGGCCGTGTGAAAATGTTGAGGAGAGGAATAGCCCAGTTGAAAACCAATTTCACTGGCGGTTAATGCACCGTCTTGCAATAAGAGATAGGCTTTTTCTAGTCTTAGTTGTGTGAGGTATCCATATACTGTTTGCTTAAAAAGCTGTTTAAACCCTTTCTTGAGCTTATATTCATTGAGAGCCACAGCCTTAGCAACATCGGCAAGGCTAGGTGGTTGGTGTAGGCGTTCTTCCACAAAAGTTTTGGCGGCAAATAGTTTATCCCGATTGGACTGACTTAAGGAGAAGGGGATAGAAGCACTTTGTTCCTGATAGATTGATTCAGCTTGCAGCACCAATAATTCTATGCTTTTGGAAAGTAGAAAAAGCCTTTTCATTCCATCAGTGAACTGGCAGTGTGTAATTTGGTGGATGAGTTGCCATATGGCGGGGGACATATCCGCCCATTGGGGAGCTAAAACCCGCCCATGTTGCTGAAGGACGTCTTCAGCAAAGTGCTTCAAAGCAGGGTTGCCATGCTCTGCTAAGTAAAGAAAGACATCCTTTCGAAATCTTACTTCAAATACCTCCGCTTCAAGATCTTGGTTGGTCATCCTAACATTGATCCCCTGGGAGTACATGATGTTGTGTTGCCTACCAGCAATGCTATATCTTTTGCCAACTTGTTGGTAGTCGAGGAGATATCTTCCTCTTAAGTTGAAGTGAAGATTAATATCATCTGATTGATCACTAAAGGGCATTTCAGAATTCTTTCGAAACTGCGTTATGCCGTGAATGAGTTTGATCCCGTCCAGATCCCAGTTGGCATATTGGATCTGTCCAAAAGGAAGGGCTATGGTTTCTTTGGTCTCGCTAAAGTCTTTCCCCATCTGATCAAAGAGAATTCCAGACATATTAGTCCTTATTGGGTTGATATTTTCTTCGGAACCTCAGATTTTGATGATAAGGGAATACGCCTACCAGTTCGCCCCTTTTCAACCGCTCTTGCGTCTTGATCCAAAAAGTGGGAGTGAAGAGGTCGCCATGTAAGCGCAGAAAGATGGCTCGAATTTCGCGCCTTCCGATTAGAAAGCGAGGAAATTCTTCAGGGAAAACATCCATCGGTCCCACAGAATACCAGGGATCAGCACTCATTTCGTCTTCGTAGTCCCTGGCCTCCGGGATCACCCGGAACTTATAATCCGTCAGGAAACCAATCTCATCATAATCGTAGAAGACCACCCGTTTCAAACGGGTCACGCCAAAGTTTTTGAGTAGCATATCTCCAGGAAATATGTTCACGGCAGCCATTTCCTTTATGGCTTTTCCGTACTCATTGATGGCTTCTTCGGCTTCCTCCAGATTTGCATCTTCCAAATAAAGATTAAGTGGCACCATCTTTTTCTCAATATAGAGGTGCTTAAGCTCAATCGTATCCCCTTCAATCTTAATCTTCGATGGAGTCAATTCCATCAATTCATCAATCAATTCCTGTGAAAAACGGCGTTTGTCAAAAACAAAGTTTTCGAACATATGGCTATCCGCCATTCGCCCCACGCGGTCATGCAAAGAAACCAACTCGTATTTGCTTTTTACCTCCTTTTCAGTCACCTTCTTCGGAGCAGGGAATTTATCCTTGATAACCTTGAAGACCATAGGGAAAGAGGGCAGTGTAAAAACGACCATCACCAGCCCCTTAATTCCAGGTGCTAGAATAAACTTATCGATAGATTGATGCATATGCCGCAAAAATCCTCGATATAGTACGGTTTTGCCATGTTTTTCAAAACCAATTGAGTTGTACAACTCACCCATACTTTTGGTTGGCAAAATAGTTCGTAAAAAATCTACGGTTTCACTAGCTATATCGGTATCTACCAGGAAATAGGTTCGGTTGTAACTAAAGACGGAGCTAATTTCGTTGCTCTCCAAGAGTAAAGCATCGGCAAAAATACCATCTTCTCGATGCAAGAGCGGGATGACAAAAGGTTTGATGCGGCCCTCTACATTGAGCCGCCCTACCAGGTAGGCCCCTTTATTACGAAAGAAAATGGATTTCAACATCTCGATCCTACCATTGCCTCGGTAATCCAATTCCTCCAGTTTTTCTACGAGTGTCTGGCAAACATATTCGATGTCTCGATCTAGGTCTTCGAAAGTGGCCTTGAAGCGGAAAAAGGCAAAGAGTTGTCGAATCACAAAATTGAAAGGACGAGTAAGATATAGGGTATGGTAGATGGGTTGGGTGGATTTGAATTCTCTGTAGGTTGCTGTGGCATGAACAAACATACTTTCTTCGTCCACGCTCAAACCCTTATGGCTATGCCGAAAGACGGAGTTGAAGTACGTTTCTGCAATATTTCTAGAATTGAAATTTGTGATTTCTTCTAGAAACATGATTTTAATATCACGCCAAGTGTCTGCATTCAAAGCCTGTCCACCCAGGAAGTTCAAGACTCGCTCAGTGGTGGCCCCGACGCAATCCCGATAAAGAGATACCCTTTCTCGAGAGTCTTCTTGCATGCCATGCCAGTCCCGCTTTTCAAAGCGAATCTTGGCTCTCTTCGTGATTCTCTTGTACTGGTAATGGTACTTCAGGTAATCGCCTAAAATTATATGAGCCGTATCATACGGGATTAGATCTTCAAATATCATCATTAAAGTAAGGTCTATTAAAAAGCATTCTCTTGTTCCTTGAACCAATCGATCAGTAAGCTGGCCTGCTCCTGACTTAGCTTAGCCTCACCATGGACCCATAAATAAGAGGATAATGGCATGAGTCCTTCTTCCACTTCCTCCCAGCACTCTTCCAATTTGTGTCTCTTACGTCTATCGGTATATTTCCCCCATTCTGAAAAATTGAGGTGTTCTCGCCCTTCTTTAATATGGTGCCCAATCCACCAACTAAGCGGTGCAACACTGGTGTACCATGGATACTCCGTTTTGTAGGAATGACAGTCATAACAGCTTCTCTTAAGCAAATCAGCTACTTGATCAGGAGGGGATAATTGACTAATGAAGTCATCAGTGGGATCACTGGGGGGTTGAGTTTTATCGATTTGAAAAAACTGCATGATCAGAAATCCAATAAATAGACCTAGCAAGACTCTTTTGATGGTGGTTGGCATCGGTAAAAAATAGGTTTAGGTAAAAGGGAATTTTGGATCATCGCCTCAGAATCCGAAAAGTACTAATTCATTATGGTACGGCGCAAGTATTGAAATGAGAAACTTTCCGGTGCTTGATTGTACAGTGGATCAACACTCGTCGAAAGGTAAACTAATGGTTAATCCTGTCAACAAAAGTCTGTGATCTCCCTTTTTTTTCTCAAATTGCGAGGAATTACAAATATACAACCTTCTTTGACGGCAAAAATTGTCAGAAAACCATAAATCAGGCAGTGAAGCATTCCAGGACAATTCTCATTATCTCCCTCCTTTTATTAGCAATTAGCATTTGGCTCGGTTATGATATGACCCGCTTAAGCCAACAGGAATTACTATGGGGGCATCGGCCCTTGTTTTTTCTATTAGGGGCTTGGGGCGCGGTCGTACTATGGTGGTTGCTGGGTAGGCAGGCAAGAAAAAAGCCAATTTCTTGGCGCAGAATGGGGCTAGTGAGCTTAAGTGGAGTGTTATTGTCCTTGGGGTTTCCCGGCTTTTTGCCATTCCCATTTTTACTATTCATAGGTTTCATTCCCTTATTGTTGTTGGAAAAAGAATTGGAGGATACGCCCAAGGCGCGGTGGGCGCTGTTCGGGTATAGTTATCACGCTTTTGTCGTTTGGAATATCATTACGACTTATTGGGTAGCTAATTCGGCTCTCTTAGCTGGGATGTTTGCGATTTTCGTAAATGCCTTTTTGATGACCTTACCTTTATTAGCCTATCAAGTCACTAAAAAGGTGTTGCCGAAGTGGGGGAGCTGGGCTTTTGCAGTCTATTGGATTTCTTATGAACTGCTTCATTATCATTGGGATCTCGCTTGGCCTTGGCTTACGATTGGAAATGGATTTGCAGCTGTACCCAGCTTGGTACAGTGGTATGAATATACCGGTGTTTTTGGGGGTACAGCTTGGGTGTTGTTAATGAATGTCTTGTTGCTGAAAGGATGGGAGCATTACCAGGAGCATAAGGCCTTCCCGAAACCTGTTCTCTACCGCGCCCTTGCCGTGACAATCGTGCCGATTGTGATCTCCCTCGGGATTTTCTATACCTATGAAGAAAAGGAGGATCCGATTGAAGTAGTAATTATCCAGCCGAATTATGAGCCTCACTACGAGAAGTTCTCCGTGGCTGAAAAAGAGCAAGTCCAGCAGTTTTTATTGTTAGCGAAAAACAAATTAACTCCCACCACAGATTACCTGGTATTTCCTGAAACTAGTTTTGGGTTAGTAGAAACATCTGTAATCAATGATTACCCGAGTATACAACGAATCAGAGGTGAATTAGCCGATTTTCCTGGACTAAAGATTGTTTCTGGTCTTAATGCTTATCACAAATTCCTGCCGGGAGAACCAGTCACCTCTGCTGTAAGAGAATTTACTCCCAGAGGGGGCGGGCAAAAAATGTTGTACGAAACCTACAACTTGGCTGCACAATTAACCATTGGAGACGCTGAAGTTGAAACCTATAAGAAATCAAAACTGGTGCCCGGAGCAGAGATATTTCCCTTTAAAAGCCTATTCCCGTTTATGGAACCACTAGTGAAACAACTAGGAGGCACTACAGCTGGCTTGGGAACCCAGGAAAAACGTAGTCCATTGGTAAGTAATACGGCGCGAATTGCACCGGTCATCTGTTATGAATCCGTATTCGGGGGGTACTTTACAGGTTATGTGAGACCACAAAGTCGCACAGAGGCTGGAAGTCAAGCTGCTTTTATCATGACCAATGATGGGTGGTGGGATAATACGCCAGGACATCGCCAGCATTTATATTATGCCTCTTTGCGTGCCATTGAAACTCGTCGCAGTATTGCTCGGTCGGCGAATACAGGCGTATCGGCTTTCGTGGATCAGCTGGGCCGAATATCTCAGGCTACTCAATACGATGAGGCCACCTCGATCACAGGGAGGATCAATCTAAATGAAAAACTGACCTTCTATGTCAAATGGGGAGATATTATTGCCAGAATTTCGCTATTCTTAGCTATTCTTTTGATCATGAATACGATATCAAAAACCTGGCTGAAGCGAGTAGGAAAGGAGTAGTGCTAATAGTTAGAGTTGTGTGAAAAGTCCAAAAACAAGACATGGCTTCAAATATTATTTCAACACAGCGGAAAGTAGAAATCTTTACACCTCCGTTTATTTGTGTTCAACCATTTGACGTGCATTTAGATCAAATCTCTTTTCACACAACCCTAAGTTTATGTTTGATCAAACATGACCTAACTATTGAAGTTGTTTAAAAATACCTCACTGGCCGCGATGAAGCTCTTTTTGGCCCACCCTTCGTTTTTTTATCACCGCGTAGCGCTGCTATGCGACTCAAAAAAAGCCTCAATTGAGCAAAAAACTTTCTCCATCTCGACTCAGCAGCCATTCTTAAACAACTTCATTATCTATACTACTTCACGCCCAATTTTTCAAGATTCTTCAATGAGTTAGCCTTGACAAATGGAGGAGGATTCAAACTCAAGGATTTCTTGAAGCTTTCAATAGCTTTTTCATTTTCGCCTAGCGCCATGTAGCCTTCTCCAAGACTATCAAAGCAGTTCGCATTTTTAGGATTCTTTTCAGCATTAAGTTTAAAGTATTTCACTGCTGCCTTAGATTGCTGATTTTGGAGCATTAAATATCCCAATCCATTTAATTGATTGACGTTAGCGAGAGCGGAAGCCTCATCTGCAAAAGGAACAGCTTCTTCCTTCTTACCCATTTGCAACAGCAAGCCACTTTTAACACTAAGTGTCTGGAAGTTCTTGTTGTTACCCATCGCTCGATCGGCCCATGTCATAGCCTCTTCATGGTTGATGTTATTTTGCAAGCAATAGTTGGCTGCCGAAAGTGGGCCTTGCCAGCTAAATCCTTTTACCCCTCTTAATTCCTCACGGAAGGACTGCAATGCCATTTCATGTCCGTCAATCGAGATTTTGAATGGAATGCTCTTTTTCTCCCAATTCAGGGCCAAGGTCCCATGATTTGGACCAAATTCCACAAATTCATAGGTTAGTACATTGGTGAAGGCATGATCTTGCATTTGAACATCCACGCGCAGGGCATCTTCTTTTTCATCATACCAGAAACTTCCCCAGGAAGTGGTGTTTTTAGAAAAGATAAGCGTGGCTTTTCCTTCTTCCTCTATAGCCATATGGAGGCCGTAGGAACCTGCCTTAAGGCTTTCCCCTTCAATCTTAACATCATCGCTGAAGGTGATCACCGTATTCTCATTAGCGCCGGCGCGCCAAGGGATCTCACCTTGTGAAGCGAAATTAATCTTATTGAAACCATAGGCAACCAAGGTTCCCCAGACCTTTCCAGTTCGATCATTACCGTTGACAATGACTTGAGGTCTTGAATAATTAACCGTCACGCTAGTCATCCCAATTTGCTGATTCAAGGTGGCCGCGGGACTAGGTCTTGGTGTGTTTAAATTCTGAGCTGTTAGAGTGCTTGTATAGGTGCCGAGTAGAAGTAAGAAAGTGAATAACAAGGAGGTGGTATGTCCTCTTTTCATAAGTCAGGTATTTGATAATGAAATTTCTTTGGCAGGAGTTGTTGCTTGGGGTATAGTCTTAAAAAAAGACAAGCTTATGTGATTGTCGAGCTTCGAATCTCCTGCATAACAGAAAGTAACGCCCTAACAAGATGGAGTAATCTCAGGCAAGTAATTGTAAAAATGGATAGGGAAGGGGCTTATCTATAGGAAAAAAGGGAAAGAATCGAGTTGACGCCTTCGTCGGGAAAGATTGAGAATACATCAGGAGAAAGGTCCTCTTACTAGTGGTCGCCTGGGGAATATTCGAGAAAAAGGGAGAGCCATTTTTTCATCTAAAGCCATATTAGGATAAGTAGCTCTATCGCACGCTAGGTGGCTTTCATTGCTGCCTGCCTGTACCTAGGAAGCGACAGACAGGTTGATGTTGAAATATAATATTGAAAAATAAGTTGGTGCTAGGATGGGAGAATCCTGGGCCAAGATGTTTTATCTCATCTTTGGACGGCGGCGTTTACCTCCTGGCATCATCATGCCACCTTTTTGCCCGCCACCTTGACGCATGGCTGCTTTAGCTTGACCACGATTAGCCAATACTTTTTCAAATTGCTTTAATTGATCTCGAATCTCTTGCTGGGTAATTTTCAAACCCTTGGTGTTGCGATAATGTTGTTGTGCTTGCTTCCATTTGTTTTTAGAAGCTGCAATATTGGCCAATTGAATTTGGAGCATGGCTTTCTCATTATCTGTTGGCACATTAATCTCCTCCGCTTTCTTTAGCCATTTCTCACCCTCATCTGTATTCTTTTGAGCCAAGGCCACTGATCCTTTAATCATATAAAAATAGGCTCTATTGGTAGGGTATAGCAAACGAGGAGACAGGGTAAGTTTCAATAGTTTTTCAGATTTATCCATATCCATGGCTTGCATAGCTTTTGCCGCTGATCCAACCGTACCTAGAAGTACATAACCGACCAACAACAATAGGCCGGAAAACCACAAGGGGAAACCATACCAAAAACCATACATAGCGGAGAGCACTATACCTCCAATAATACCGACAGCCATCAAAGCAAAACGCAAATATGGATTGATCAAAAACATAGGTTCTTCTTTTATTTTATAAAGCGGCACAAAGTTAAGGAAATAAAAGCTAGGACTAAAGGTTTACAGGAGGCGAATTTGATCGTTCTTCCATCAATCTCGGTGGTTCGTCGATTCTCCCATTAAGAGTTTTTTGTTTATTTTTAGCCTTGTGGTTCTTTCACTGAACGAAGATCACCTCTGAGATTAGATATGCCGCAACTTGAACTCAACGATATAATCGACCGACTGAAAGCCAATGATCGTACAGCATTAAGAGATATTTTTCAAAGTGAATATCTATCTGTATGCAAGACGATCCATCGCTTCATTCGGGATAAAAACCTGGTTGAAGACCTCGCCCAGGAAGTGTTTCTCAGGTTGTGGGACAAACGAGAAAAGATCAATATTACCTCCTCTCTATCTGCCTATATCCGACGCATGGCGATCAACGAAGCACTCGGATATTTAAGAAAAAATAAGAAGTTCGAAGAAGAAGAGATTAACCCTGATATATCCCTGGGACAGGACTATAGCGGGGAAGATGATTACTTGTATAATGAGTTACAGGGTAATATCATGGCGGCCATAGAAAGCTTGCCTCCCAAATGTAAAACCGTTTTTCAATTGAGTCGTTTTGAAGAAATGACTTATCAACAGATTGCCGATCAAATGGGCATCTCTATAAAAACGGTTGAAAACCAGATGGGAAAGGCCTTGAGGGTACTGCGATCCAAGCTACAAAACTACTTGACATTGATGCTCTTGGTACTGCTCTTTTTGTGAGAAAAAAAGTTTTAAAAAAAAGTTAAATACCTATAGGGGGTATCCCCCCTCAAATGCATCCTATAGGTGGAAACGGAAAATAAGGCAATGGAAGATGCAAAATTTACAAATCTAATTGGCAAGTACCTCTCGGGGAACATGAGTCCGCCTGAAAAGAAGGATCTCATGTCGTGGGCTGAGTCCGATACCACCAATCAATCCTATCTGGATGATATGATTGATGTGTGGGGAAAGACTGCTGATGCAGAACCTCAATTCGAGGCGAATATCGATGCAGCCTGGGCGAAAGTCGATCAAAGACTGCCGTCTGTCGAATCCGAGCAGCCTACTGGCGCTAGGATTCGTTCCATAGGAAGGGCCCGTCGGCGCTGGATGCAGATTGCTGCCGCTGCCGTAGTGGTACTAGCAGTGGGATGGTGGTGGAGCTCTAGCAGCAGCCAGACAGATGCTTGGGTTGCCATTAATACCCTCGATGGCGCTGTGAAGGAGGTCACACTACCCGATGGAACTGAGATCTGGTTAAATGCCAACTCTAGACTTTCTTATCCCGAAAGCTTTACTCAGCGACAAATTCGACTGGAAGGAGAAGCCTTCTTCGATGTCGCTCGCATGGAAGACTCTCCTTTTGAAATATATAGTGGAGAGGCAAAAACTACTGTACTGGGAACCTCTTTTAATGTAAGGGCCTATCCCGAAGAAGAAGTGATCGAGATCAGCGTTACTTCAGGTACCGTAACTTTCGAAGAACAGCTAGGTGATGAAAAAGTGACTTTAGTCAAGAATACCTCAGCCATTCTGAATAAGAATAAGAATACGATTGAGAAGAAAGAAGAGGCTATTAGCAATGCGATGAGCTGGAAGACCAAAGAATTTAACTTCGATGATATCTCTTTTGAAAGCATCTTTGATGATCTAGCGAGACATTTCGACGTTCAAATTGAAATTCAGAATGAAGAGTTGAAGAAGACTCCATTCCGACTTATGAAGCAACCTGCTAAAAACTTAAGGGAAATCCTAGCGATCATTAAGTATGGAGCTCCTGTTGCTATCGAAATTGATACTAGTCGATTACAAAGAGAAAATGTCATCATCGTAAAATAAGGCAGAAACTACTGAAGACCTTTAACCATTATTTTTTGCACCATACATCCTGCCTCATGGGAAATAGAAACACCAGACTGTTTATAGCGTTGAGCTGCTTGATCATGGCATCAGGTGTTCAAGCACAACAATTAACACAGATCGTGTCGGTTGACTATTCCAATGAACCCCTAGGGGAGGTGCTGGATGATCTAAGTCGAGACTATGATGTTAAATTCAGCTATAGTGTCGACTATATCCCTTTGCAGAGTAAGGTTTGGGTTAAATTGGACGAGAAACAATTGTCGGAGGCGCTCGATGTAATTTGCGATCAAGTTTCAGTAGCCTATCGGCCAATTGGTGGACAGGTAGTATTAAAATACCAAGAAAAAGAAGATAAGCGCACTAGCGCAGCTAAAGTAACCCTTCTAAAACCAAAACCGCTTCCGAAATCCGTACCACAGACTACGCCCATTTATAGCGAGGCTCCAACCCCTATCCCGTATCAAGAAACTACTGATCCATTTTCTCCTCTAGCCAAGCAGTCGATAAAGACAATACCTGGAGGAGATAAAGTGATTGAGTTGGATGCTGAGGTAGTAGAAGTGAGCCCCTATGTCACTTCCTCAAAATTTACGGTAGGCGATAATCGACTCGCACAAATATCTTTACTTCCTTTCCTTGGAACCAATGCCGATAAGAGTGAATACATCACCAACAATGTATCGGTCAATGTATTCTGGGGAACGAATGGAGGGGTAGATGGGGTAGAAGTTGGAGGACTCGTCAATACCATTGTAGAAGATGTACAGGGTGTGCAAGTGGCTGGTTTTGGGAATTCGGTGAAAGGAGATGTGACAGGGACCCAGGTGGGTGGACTTTTTAACACCAGCGGGGGAGAGGTGCAAGGTTTGCAGGCAGCAGGTTTATTCAATGTATCTAATCGGGCCAAAGCGGTACAGGCATCTGGCTTATTTAATGTTTCAGCTAAACAAACGAGCGGTGTGCAAGCTGCTGGCCTATTTAATGTAGCGGGAAGAGGAAATCGTATCTCTCAAGCCTCAGCCTTATTCAATATTGCCGGAGGACATGCTACGACGCAGATTTCCGCTTTATTCAACGTTGGAGGAGACATCGGCTGGGGACAAATCAGCCCATTGTTTAATGTTGGTCGAAAAGTTGAAGGATTTCAAATCGGCTTGATTAATGTAGCAGACTCTGTTGGAGGCTTGCCTATTGGCCTTCTAAACATTATTAGACACGGTTATAACAAGGTAGAATTATCCTCTAGTGAATCTTTATTAGCAAATTTTGGATTAAAACTAGGGGTAAAAGGATTTTATAACATCATATCATTGGGAGCACGTTGGGATGAGCTCGAAATTGTAAACGGCAATGAGACAGTCAACGGTAATTTTATGACATGGGGCGTTGGTTACGGATTAGGTACCGCCATAACTTTTAGTCCTAGGTTCCTTGTAAATATCGAAGCTATCACCATGCACATCAACGAAGCCGAGCCGTGGACGAACGAGCTTAATCAGTTGAATCAGGTGAAGTTGTTATTTGACCTAAGATTGGGCAGGAAATCAAGCGTGTTTTTTGGCCCTGTAGGGAATCTCATGCTTTCTAAAGTATATAATGAAGATACTCAAGAATACGGCTCACTCGTCGCTCCTTACGCTTTGCAAGAATCTACTTCCGCGAATGGTGTTAACACCAAAATGTGGGTGGGTTTCACTGGAGGAATCCGATTCTAGCATAAGCCTAATTTTCTCTTTGACATAAGCTCTTTGAGCTAATCGGGACTATGAGTTGATACTGCTCATATTAGCCTGACCCATGTCCGAACGAAAACGATCTATTAAAAGCCATTCGAAACCAAGGAATGGCCTAGGAATCAAAAATGTCTAACGTTAGCAACGCAATAAAACGGGATCAAAAATTACCCGACACCCGACTTAAATTCCAGTTGTAGCTAACCCGAAAATTTTAAAAAGATGAAAAAAGTACTAATTATCACTTTCTGCAGCTTGATGGCTTTAGCAGCCCATAGTCAACACCAAACTATTTTTAGCAATGCACGAGTTGTAGGGGGCTTCGGCGGCCCGATTATGGAATTTGGATTAGACAAAAATATCAACACCTCCATCGGTGGTGGTGGTGGAATTGTCATCGACAACTTCTTCTTTGGTGGGTATGGACTCGGAAGCCTGGATTTCGAAGAGTTGTTTGATAATGGAGATGTTAGTGTACTAGATATTGGACACGGTGGTTTTTGGCTAGGGGGAACTTTTGCTCCACATAAGCTAGTACACTTATACACTAGTGCAAAAGTTGGCTGGGGAGCTGTTAATGTCGAATTAAATGATCCCGGCCTTCGCTACAGTGATTTAGACAAGATATTTGTGGTTACACCCGAAATCGGATTGGAATTGAACTTCACCCGCTGGTTTAGGGTAGCCGGGACCATCGGCTACCGATGGGTAGATGGAACGAATGAAAATAGAGGCTATAGTAATGAAGATTTCTCTGGAGCCATTATCGGTTTGAATATGCGCTTCGGCTGGTTTGGCAGCAAGAGATGGTAAAAGCACAGTAATTACCCGACTATAATTTGACACCCGTGCCTGCCTAGATCCCCAGCATATGAATGATTACACCTTTTTCTAGGCAGGTACACTATCAGAAAAGTGGCACAAAATGCCAAAACACTAACTGACCGAAATAGACCATGCACCAAGTGTCAGTTTTTTAACACTCTTTAAAAACACCTTATAACAATCTACATCATGAAGAAGTTGCTTTCCAAGCTCCTCCTAATGAGCATGCTATGTTTACTCAGTCAACTTTCCTTAGCACAACAACACACACAGACTATTCGCGGCCGGGTGATCGATAAGGACACCCAAATGCCGCTAATTGGCGCGACGATTGCCGTCCAGGATAATGGAGACCTCAACGGAACGGTGACCGATATCGATGGTAGTTTCAAATTGACAAATGTTCCTGTAGGGCGACGAGATATTGCTATTTCATACCTCGGGTATGAACCTATCGTTTTGAACAGTATCATGGTTACTTCGGGCAAGGAATTGGTTTTGAATATTGATATGATAGAATCTGCTGTCGCTATGCAAGAGGTAGTCGTCAAGGCAGAATTGGATAAAGCGGAAACCCTTAATGAAATGGCAACCGTTAGTGCTCGTTCTTTCTCGGTAGAAGAGACGGGACGCTATGCAGGAAGTTACTTTGACCCTGCCCGGATGGCACAAAACTATGCTGGTGTAGCCGTAGGTTCTGGAGATGATTTGGCCAACGATATCATTGTACGCGGTAATTCTCCGATGGGGGTACTTTGGCGATTGGAAGGTATTGAAATACCCAACCCGAATCACTTCGGAGCAATGGGTAATTCAGGTGGAGGTATTAGCATGTTGAGTAGTAGCATTTTATCCAACTCTGATTTTTATACAGGGGCCTTCCCCGCAGAATTTGGCAATGCCCAATCTAGTGTATTTGACCTCAATATGCGAAATGGCAACAACGAAAAAAGAGAATTCTCACTGATGCTAGGTGTCCTGGGCATGGAGGGATCTATGGAGGGGCCTTTTAGCAAGAAATCAAAAGCTTCCTATTTGATCAACGCCCGTTATGCTACCTTGGCTGCATTAGGTGAGTTGGGCTTGAATCCAGTCGGAGATGTATTGCCAGCTTATCGAGATGTGTCCTTTAAGTTTAATCTACCTACTCAAAAATGGGGCAACTTTGCTTTGTGGGGATTAGGTGGAAGTAATCGAGCATATGAAGAGCCGGTAGCGAATCAGAGTGCCTGGCAATCTGATGATGATCGATGGGGATTCAATGAACGGCAAAAGGTGGGTACAGTAGGGCTTACTCACCGAATTTTACTTTCAGATCGAAGTTATCTTCGGACTGTAGCAGCGGCCTCTACCAATACCTACATCGAAGATGAGTACTGGCTAGACGAAACACAAAACTATGCTGTTCAATTAGATGAAGAAACACGTACCAGCAATAATACGTACCGGATCAGTTCTACATATAATCACAAATTCGATGCAAAAAACACCTTCCGGACTGGCCTGATCATGAGCCATCTGGAGTTTGACTTTATCTACGATGAGGACGAAGGTGAGGGGCTGACTCGCTTTTTTGACAATCAGGGGAAAATGCAGTTTTTTCAAGCCTTTGCCCATTGGAAACACCGCTTCAACGAAGATTGGACATTAAATACGGGATTGCACTATTCCCAGCTTTTATTAAATAATAACTATTCCATTGAGCCGAGGGCCGCCATTTCCTGGCAGGTGAACTCTCGGCAAAAGTTGAGTTTGGCTGCTGGTATACACAGCCGTATGGAACATCCTGCGGCCTACCTTTTCGATGGGACCCTACCCAACGGCCAAGTTCATACCCCAGCAAGAGACCTAGAGTTATCTAAATCTTTGCATACAGTCCTAGGTTATGATTATCGAATGGGCGAGAATCTAAGATTGAAGGCCGAACTCTATTACCAATACTTGTATGATGTGCCGATTGAGAGTGATCCAAATAGCATTGGCTCCCTCTTGAATGCCATAGATATTTGGGATCTGATTGGAGCACAGGATGTTGTTAATGAAGGAACAGGAGTGAACTATGGATTGGATCTAACTGTAGAGAAATTCTTTTCAGACTCCTATTACTTCTTGGCTACTGGTTCTATCTATGAATCTAAGTATACGCCGGCAAATGGCGAAACCTACAATACCGCCTTCAATGGGAACTATCAATTAAATATTTTGGGCGGAAAGGAATTCAAAGTAGGCAGAAAGAAAAACAACATTTTTGGCCTTAATGGGAAATTCATTTTGGCTGGCGGAAGACGTCAGTTTCCAATTGATTTAGCGGCTTCCCAGGAGGCAGGATATACTGTATACCACTGGGATCGCCCCTTTGATGCAAGAGTAGGTACTTACTATCGCTTTGATATGGGAGTGAGTTATCGCATCAATGCTAAAAAGGTTACTCATACTATCATGTTGGATATCCAAAATGTAACGAATCGTCTAAATGTATTCAATAACTTCTATAGCGCCGGTGTACAAGGTATCGTTTCGAATTATCAAACGGGATTGTTTCCTGTGTTCAACTATCGCGTAGAGTTTTAATAACCCCGATCTAAAGAGAAAGAAGTAGGTAATTAGCTGTACTGGGCTATTTATTTGGGATGAGGTTTAGATGTATAATTTGTTAGAGACTCATCCCTTAACCAAAAAAACAGAAAAAATGAGCTATTCAAATGCAAAATGGTTGGCTACACTTATGGTCTTCAGTATGACCATCAGTAGCTGTTTTATCGATGTGGATGACGATGATGGATTTTTTGGCTGTGTAGACGGCGATGGACCTATTGTTGAACAAGTCCTTAATCTGGATGACTTTTCTGGCGTTGAGTTGAGTTTGCCGATCGAGGTGGTCATCAAACAAGGAGATGTGCAAGAGGTAAGAGTAGAAGGTAAACAAAACATTATTGACGAATTAGAGCGGGATGTTCGCAATGGTGTTTGGGATATCGAGACACGAGACTGTGTTCGTGATATTGGCAACATGAAAATCTTTATCACCATCCCGGAAATAAGAGAATTGGCCATTGCCGGTTCAGGAGAAATTTTTGGTGAAAATGTTTTCATCGTTCAGGATGTAGAATTGGAGATTTCTGGTTCAGGGAATATGGACCTGGCTATGGAAGGAGATGATTATGATGTGATTGTGACAGGTTCCGGTAATATCAAGCTGGAAGGCTTGGCGGATGAACTGGATTTAAAGATTACCGGTTCAGGAGATATTTCAGCCTTTAACCTTGCTGCTAAGCGTGCTAGAGTAGAGATTACCGGATCAGGGAATGCAGAAGTTTCTGTAGAAGATGAGCTCGATGTGAAAATTAGCGGCAGTGGAGATGTCAGATATAAGGGCACCCCTAGCTTAGATGTTAGTATTTCTGGCTCAGGTAGGGTAGTGGATGCGAACTAGGGCATGATTGAGGCGTAGGGTAGTTTAATGTTTAGGGTTGAAAGTTTTTAAGGGACTGCAAGTGATCATCCTTTCATTTCTACTCCTCTCAATCTCCTAAACCCTAAACCCTAAACCCTCAACTCTCAACTCATTCAGGTGAGTTGCAGCAAACTGTATAAGGTGTTTCTACTATATAGAGTGCATTTGAGAAGACTCGCTGGGGTGAGTCTTCTCTTTTTTATGCCCTTCTCTGACAATTTTTATGTAATGTTTTCGGTGTGCAAGGTTGCTGGATTAGCTTGGTCTTTTCACTACGGAAATATGCTTTTTTATTTTCAAGTAAGAAAATCTCATATTAAAAGGTATTTTTGCGCAAAATTTCGCCTTCTCGGGCAATTCTTCGGCGAGCAAATGCGATAAAGTTCCCGCAAATTCGGGTTTGTATTAGCATGATCAGGCGACATTAGGTACCTTAAAAAAGAAGAATTGACTGAGAATCAAATATTGTGAGTATGCACAGAGAAATCCACGGTTGGCACAGCCCACGCCTTCACAAACACATGGATATAGCCGTTTATGGCCACTACGGTTTTGCTTTGTTGATGATTCCAACTGCGGCAGCCGATTATCTGGAGTATGAGCGATTCCACCTCATGTCTGCGATGAGTCCGATGATTAATGAGGGGAAGGTAAAGGTCTTTTCGGTTAATAGTATTAATTCGGAAAGCTGGCTAAACAATCAAATGCATCCTAGGGACAAGTCGATCCGACATTCCCAGTTTAATGAATACATTTATCAGGAGGTGGTGCCGTTTATTCGGAATAACACCAGTCAGGAGACACCCATAATCACTTGTGGAGCCTCTCTTGGCGCCTTTCACGCTGCCAATCTCTTCTTCAAACGCCCAGACTTGATCAATGGCGTGATTGCCATGAGTGGAGATTATGATTTGGCTTCTTATACGAAGGGATACCATGATCAGGATGTCTATTTCAACTCCCCAATGCAATACTTGCCAAATTTGGATGATCATAATGTTCTTTCTGCTATGCGGGCTAGTAATCACATCCACATTCTGACAGGCTCCGGAAATTACGAGGCACCAGATGCGTCACGCCGCCTTTCCGCCGTCCTTGATGCCAAAGGTGTTCCTCATGACCTTGATATCTGGGGGCATGACATGCCACATGATTGGCCAACTTGGCGGGCGATGCTGCCGTATGTGTTGGGGGCGAAGTTTTAGCCTTTACCTATTAGTATCCAAATCAAAAAAACCTTTCAGTTCAACTAAATTTTACTGAAAGGGGCTTGTGATTTTAGGAGAGGATATGCTTAGACCATAAGATCATCTTGTACTACAAATCCTCCTTTAACTTTTAGAAATTATTAATTTGCTCCAATAACCACTCCCGCTCGGTTAGGGGATGGGCAATTTGGATTTCATCCTGTAGATTCTTAACATCTTTTTTGCTGTATGGATTGACTCTGGCGATTTTTTTAGTATATCTGATTATATTCTGATAGTTTTCTTTGTGATAACCCATAATTTCTTTGCGTTTTATATAAATACCAAGACTATCCAGTTGGTAATCTAGGGCATCATACTCGTCTAGTTCATAGTACATTTTGAGGAGCATAGTTTTGGCATTCAAGTAAATGAGCAGATCATCAAAATCCCCTCGATTGATCATCTCCATTGCTCGGGGATAATCCTTTTTCTCAAAATACAACTTCGACATAGTGAAAAGAACGATACTTTCCCGCTTCAATTCGGGTATGTAATGGCTATAGTCAGTCACAAAAGACTCTACCCAGTTATACTCCTTGAGTTTTAAACCGTTGATGGCAACATTAATGAATGTCCAAGGGGAAATGCTGTTATTCTCAATCAATATTTTTGCCTCGAGTCCTTCCTTGTACAATTCAAAGGCTTCCCTGGTGAAATCTGAGTATCCAGCATTCATTTTTCCGATGCAATAATTAATAGCCATCAAGTATATGTCCTTGATCTCTTCAGGTGGAAAGAGACGACCACTATTGTGAATTTGAGCTTTCAAGTTATTGAAATGATTAAGGTTGTTTACCTCGGTGATGGCCTTGTACACATAATAGTAGATAGATATCGCGGGGGTATTTAGATAATTATTGTTTTCGATATATTGCATGATTTCAGTGAATAAGCCAATTTGATATTTCGTTTTATATACTTTTTGGTGCGACAACATCAAGCAAGCCTGCCTCAATTTATCTGCTAAAAAAGTAGTATCTAAAGCATCAGAAACTTCCTGTAGATTCATCGGAATATTTCGTTTCTTTTGGCCTTCGAGGAATAAATACTGTTCTTGCTGAACCAAATATTCATTCCGGAAAAATTGTTCATTTTGATAAGTCGCCCCCTTTTGCAATTCCTTTACCTCATTAATGGTTTTTTGAAAAGCTTTCGATAGCTTCCGTTTACGATAAATGCTAACTAAGGCCATCTTAGATTGGATGGTATCTTCCTGTAACTGTTTTGTGATCAAATAACTTTCGATGCTTTTCAAAAGAAAATGGATACTTTGTCTTAACTTGGCATCATCGTAAATTTCCTTCGGGAATATTTTTCTAAATATTCGTTCCTTTTGCAGGAACTTTTCTTCCCACAAGTGATTACCACTCACTAGGTAATTGAAAAGGTCAACCACATCTTCACGCTGATTATGTACAGGGGAATGCAGCCATTTTCGGGTTTCTCGTATCTCCTTTTTAGAGAAGGTTTGTAAAATGCCGACTAGGTGACTGTTTTTAATGTCCTTTATTTCTTTTTTCGCCAACAATTTTTTAGTATTAATTATCTGTTAATGAGTTTCTTATAGTCTTTATTTCGAGTAAAAATATAGTTTTTTTTCAACAAATGGCCAAAAATGTCTTTGAAAAACCTTAGTAATCATTTCATATTTGTACTGTCAACGAAAACAAACGACCTAAAAATTGCGCTAATGATGAATTCTCTAATGGTTGTTCCTAGATTACTACCATCAGTGGCCCAAAGGGGCTTATGGTTAATCTTAGCACTATTCTTAGGAACAACGGTCGGAGCGCAAGGTTGGCAACAGTCATTTGGAGGAAATAAAGAAGATCGAGGTTCGATTGTAAGAGAGACAGTGGATCACGGAATTATTTCTTTAGGATTTAGTGAATCCTTTCCAAGTGAGAATAATAATGACATTGACATTTATATCGTTCGTACCGACGTTGATGGTACAGTCCTTTGGACAAAGGTCTATGATGAAGGATTTTCTGAGCGACCGGCTGATCTGATTGAATTGGAGGATGGGTATTTGATTCTTGGAACCATGCGCCCTTCTTTCACATCTAATGATCAATTGTATTTGCTCAATATTGACAGAAGAGGTAATAAAAGATGGAGTAAAGTTCTTGAGTCCACCACTGATGATTCAGGTGTCAGCATTGTTCCTACGCTAGATGGAAACGGCTATTTAATCGCAGGTATAGCCTTTGATGAAACTAACGGTAGAAAAGATGACCTATTGTTAGTAGAAGTAGATCTAGAAGGTCAAGAGATTTGGCGCAAAATCAGTGGAACCAACAAGAATGATAAGGCTAAAGGATTAGTTGCCTTATCAGATGGTTACATTATCGCTAGTAATTCGCCTGTAATTGACAACTCTGCGATAAACAATATGAACGACATTGTATTATACAAGGTCGATGCTAGCGGTGATAGCTTATGGACAAAGGCTTACGGAGAAGCACAGCAGATTGAGGAAGTAAATGATCTAATCCTTACTTCAGATGGAAACTTGGTCATAACAGGAACTGCTGAAAGTTTTGATAAACTTTTGGTAGCGAAATTTGACCCTAATGGAAATTCCATTTGGTTTAAGAAACATCTTGTCACACCAATCGATAATATTGGAAATGAAATTATCGAGCTGGATGATGGAAGTTTGGTTGCTGTAGGATTTGCTTTCAAAGATTTGGAAGATTCAGATGTGCTGGTCATCGGGTTTGATGCAGATGGAAACAAGCAATGGCATTCCTTGGTAGGTGAGCAAGGTAACCAAGATTTTGGGGAAAGCATTGCCAGCACACAAGATGGAGGCTATTTAGTCACAGGTTACAACGGCAAGTCTTTCAACTTTATCAATGACTTGATTCTTATCAAATTGGATCAGTCAGGAAATGTTGTGACCAACCAGATTAGCGGAACTGTTAAGTACAAAGTAGAAGGTTGCAATGGACCAGATAGTACGGCCATTGCTTTGGATGACTGGCTGGTGATTGCGGAAAGTGCGGATGAAACTTACTTTATTACAACTGATACGAATGGGTTCTACTCTGTGATTGTAGACACTGGAACCTATACCATACAAGTTTTACCTCCCAATAATTTGTGGGATGTATGTGAGCCCGAAATACATATAGTCGCGCTCAACGAGTTCTATGACACGACGGAAATCAATTTTGGCGTAACTGCAGGTGTGGATTGTCCTGCTATGCAGGTGGATGTTACAACGCCATTTATTGTCAACTGCCTGAACGCAGTTTATTCTTTATCCTATTGTAATCTAGGTCCTGCTGTTGGCGAAGGAGCTTATGTAGAAGTACAATTGGATGAAGAGTTAACCTTTATCTCTTCTAGTATTGCCCCTAGCGCCCAAGATGGCTCTATGTTAACCTTTTCTCTTGGAGATGTGGCCAGCATGGAGTGCGGAGAATTCACTATCACAGCTCAAATGGCTTGTGAAGGAATCATTGCAGGGCAAGCTACATTGGTAAGCGCTCACATCTATCCCGATACAATTTGTGTAGGGAATGATGATTGGAGTGGAGCTAGTGTGGAGGTGAGTGGCGATTGTGATACGGAAACGGGAACTTTGAACTTCCGCATTAGAAATGTGGGTAGTGCCAATATGATCCGGCCACGGACTTATTTTGTGGTGGAGGATCAAATTATGTTCCGCACCGAACAATTTCAGTTGGAACAAACAGAAGAAAGAGTCATCCCTCTACAATCTTTAGATGGTCCAACTTATCGCCTAATCGCGGAACAAGAAGAAGGTCACCCTGGAAACAGCTATCCTACTATTGCGATAGAAGGATGTGTGGCAGATGGAGAACCCTTCAATGTGGGCATGATTACACAATTTCCTGAAGATGAAGGAGATAATTTTCAAGCAGTTGACGTACAAGAAGTATTACCTATCGGATCCGGGGTGCTTATGAGAGGCTATCCCAAAGGCTATCAAGATTCTATAATAGATCAGAACACTGAGATTGAATACACAATTATTTTTGAAAACACTGGATCCGAAATTATAGATCGAGTGGTGATTCGGGATACCATGTCTTCATTCCTAGACGCATCGAGTATTGTTCTAGGCGCAAGCAGTCATCCCTATGAGTTCGAAATTTACAATGATGGTATCCTGAAAATCACCTTCGATGAAATCCAACTTCAACCTGACGGTAGCACAGAGGAGGCTAATTCCCGCGGTTTCGTTCAATTCCGAATTGCCCAAAAACCGATTAACGACGTGGGAATCGTAATCGAAAATGGTGCTACCGTCTATTTTGATTATCACGCCCCGCAACCTACTAATGTAGTGAGACATACGGTAGGCTGCTCGGATATCGTAAACACTGGCTGCATCATTAGTGATGTGAATCCAGAGCCAGGAAATCCGAATGGCGCAACAATAAAAGTTTCTCCAAATCCGTTTTTTGAATCAACATCCTTTGAAATTATAGGCACGGTTTTTGATGCAGTAGAGTTTAGATTGTATGATGTAACCGGTAAATTGATCCGTACCGATCGTTTCAGAGGGAACAATTATGATTTTTATCGTAGATCCTTACCAGGAGGCTTGTACTTGTACAGGATGGAAAGTGAGGGTAAGATTATTGCCACTGGCAAGGTCGTAATGCGATAGTCATAATCCCATTAACAATCGGTTCCTTGCTCTAAGAGCAGGGAACCCCCAGATTGAAGTCGTCATTTTAATTAATAAGTTTCGTTTTTTCTAAGAATTAGGTCGTCTTATTATTTCATGAGATTATGATTTGTTATTAGCGAGAGGCCCGGTACGACAATGCCGGGCTTTTTTTATGCCTTTTTTGAAAGATTCTAGATCAAAATGTCTTTCACTACCTTTCCGTGTACATCCGTCAAGCGGAAATATCTTCCCTGGTGCTTAAATGTAAACCTTTCATGATCAATGCCGAATAAGTGCATCAGCGTGGCTTGAAAATCATGAACATGAACTGGATCTTTGACAATGTTATAGCCAAAGTCATCCGTTAGGCCATGCGAAAGCCCTTTTTTTATCCCACCGCCAGCCATCCAGATGGTAAAACACCGAGGATGATGATCTCTCCCATAATTTCCCAATTCTAATTTGCCTTGAGAATAATTGGTTCGTCCAAATTCTCCTCCCCATACGACAAGTGTGTCTTCCAGTAATCCCCTTTGTTTCAAATCCTTGACCAAAGCCGCTGAAGCCTGATCCGTGTCCCTACACTGATTGCTAAGGTTCCGGGGAAGGTTGAAATGTTGATCCCAGCCACGATGGTATAGCTGTGTGAAGTTCACACCTCTTTCCAGCAGCCTTCTGGCCAGCAAGCAATTCGCGGCGTAGGTGCCTGGTATCTTTGACTCCGGGCCATACATCTCATATATGTACGCTGGTTCATTAGAGATATCCATCACGTCCGGAATGGAGGTTTGCATCCGGTAGGCCATTTCGTATTGGGCAATCCGTGTTCGGATCTCCTCGTCTTGCTCACTTTGGTATTGGGATTCCTGGATTTTGTGATACGTATCTAGCATTGACCTTCTGGTTTCTGCATCGATGCCTGCTACGTTGTTGAGATACAATACAGGATCTTTCCCCGAACGAAACTGTACCCCTTGATGAAGAGATGGTAAGAAACCACTTCCCCATAGGCGTGAGTACAGCGGCTGAGCGTTTAGTTTACCAGTACCATTGGACAACAACACACAAAATTCTGGAAGATTCTTGTCGGTCGTGCCTAGACCATAACTCAGCCAAGAACCGATACACGGCCGGCCTGCTTGTTGAGAACCTGTTTGAAAAAAAGTGATGGCTGGATCGTGATTGATGGCTTCGGTATGCATGGATTTAATGAAGCAAAGTTCATCGGCGATTTCAGCTGTGTATGGGAGCAATTCACTTATCCAAGCTCCAGATTCTCCATACTGTTTGAAAGAAAATTGAGCCCCTGCTAGCGGAAAGGACTTTTGCCCAGCAGTCATCCCAGTCACTCGCTGCCCTTGTCGAATGGAATCGGGCAATTCTTCCCCATTTAATTGGTTCAAAAGTGGTTTATAGTCAAACAAGTCATGTTGGGATGGCCCTCCACTTTGAAAGAGGAAGATCATTCGTTTTACCTTCGGTGGGAAATGAGGAACGCTTGAAAGATCGGAATGAAGCAATCGAGAAAAAGCAAGCCCTCCCACTGCCATTCCAGCATTAAATAGGAAATGACGACGACTTAATAAATTTCTATGTCCATCTATTTTCATGACTAACTTTAATTTGACACTATTTCATCGCTGCACCAATGTCTCATCAAAACTCATAATCGTACTACATACGATCGTCATAGCGGCTACTTTAGCCTGATTTAATGCTTGATCTGATGGAAATTCACCAACAGCCAGTAAAGCCTGGCTTTGTTTTGGCAGCACTCGATATTTTTGATACTCCTTTTCTTCCAATTGATCGAGTAAGCTAATGGTTTCTGGTTTGGGTTGTAGCCCGGTGAGTAATCGATACGCTCGGATGATTTGGTCTGTTTTTCCGGGAGTTTCTCGGATAACGTTTTCAGCCAACACTCGTGCCGCCTCAACAAACTGGGGATCATTCAACATGACCAGGGCCTGCAGAGGCGTATTAGTCTCCTGTCGAGAAGCAATGCAAATATCCCGTGTGGGAGCATCAAAGGTGGTCATAGCTGGGGGAGGAGAGGTACGCCGCCAGAAAGTATACAGGCTTCTTCGATATAAATCAGTTCCGTGACTTTGCTGATAATGCTTCAATTGACTAAACTCGCCTTTTTCGGACCATAGCCCTTCCGGCTGATAGGGTTTAACGCTAGGACCACCGATGGTTCTTACTAATAGACCGCTTGCAGTCAAGATTCCATCTCGTATTAACTCCGCAGACAGTCGTCGGCTAGGTCCTCTAGATAGTAAAAGGTTATCGGAATCTTTTGATCGCTTCTCTAGGCTGCTTCGGGAAGATTGCTGATAGCTGGAAGAAAGAACAATTAATCGGAGTAAAGCCTTCGTATCCCAGCCTGATTCAACGAAGGTCACCGCTAGCCAGTCTAATAGTTCCGGGTGCGTTGGCAAAGCTCCCTGATTGCCAAAATCATCTGTAGTTTTTACAATACCTTGCCCGAAAAAGTGCTGCCAGAATCGATTGACGGTAACCCGAGCAGTTAATGGATTGTTGGGGTCCAAGAGCCATTGAGAAAGATCGGCCCGGTCCTTTAAATCTTTTCCTGATCTTGGAGGGATGGCTGCAGGAGTACCTGGCCGGACCCGTCTTGAGGGCGCATCGTAGGCTCCTCTCGTTAGTATAAAAGTAGGCCTCGGTTTTGGAAGGTCTTCCATAACCATAACACTGATGAGGGTGTCTTGTATACTAAATTTCTCTTGACGCAAAGCTTGTATTTTTCCTTGAACCTTTTGGTGGGAAGAATGGATTGTAGCTAAATAGTGTTCTTTCTTTTCTTCCGATGATAGATCCTCAATTGTCTTGGCTGTTGGTGGATACAATCCGGCCGCTTCGACCGCGCTGAGTTGGCGATCGTAGATTTTCAACTCATCTATATAAGCATACCCATCGTGATTGGTCTGGTAGGGTCTTCTTCCTCCCACGGTAAGCACTTTCCGGCCATTAGCGATGCTTTGAGATAATTTGTCGTAGCGAATATTCAAGGGAATTGACTTCCCATTTTTATAAATCGAAATACCGGCTGCTTTACCCGAACCGTCATAGGTAAAGGTTAGGTGTACCCATTCTTCCTTGCTGATTTTCTCTTCTCCTCGAACCTCTATTTGGATGGCAGGATAGCTGTGCATTAAGCGTAACGTTGGATAACCTTCATCTATGGCCATTTCATAGCCTGGAAAATTATTGCCTTTGCTGCCCAGGTGATTCAAAAGGCTCAGGTTGCTCTCGGCATGGTGAGAACGAAGGTATAAAGAAGCACTAAAGGCTTCGGCTCGATCAAAATCCACTTCATCCTTGACGATCCGGATAAAATCATAGCCGGTAACTCGGACTGCTTTCCCCAGGACCCCCTCCTCCGTTGTAACGGAACCAGACAACTGGAACGCTCCTCCTAGAAGCAAATCTTTACTAAGGTCTTTTTTACCCAATTGATCAAAAGATAAATCGACAATCAAACCTTTAGTTAGGTCGATAGAAGGAGTTTGATATCGAGAGACTGGGAGGGCAGCGGCTATCTGTAGGGCTTCTTCCTCCTTTTCTTTAATCAAGCGGTCGATAAAATCGATTTGTCCTTGCACCTCCTCTGTACTGAGCACCACTTCTGGCCCTGAATTTCCATCGTTCGCTGTGATTCCATTTTCATGGACACTATTAAAAAAGCTAAAAAACTGGTAGTACTCTTCTTGTGAAATCGGGTCGTACTTATGATCGTGGCAGCGAGCGCATTGCATGGTCAGACCCAAAACGACGGTGGCTGCTGTTTCTGTCCGGTCCGCTGCGTATTCCACCCGATATTCTTCATCTACAATGCCACCTTCCCCATTTTGACGATGATTTCGTAGGAAACCAGTTGCCAGCTTTTGCTCTTGGGTGGCATTTGGAAGCCTATCTCCAGCAATTTGCCAGGAAATGAACTGATCGAAGGGCATATTTTCGTTGAATGCTTTAATTACCCAATCTCTCCATGGCCACATAGTGCGAAGACCGTCCTGAGAATAACCATTAGAATCGGCATAGCGCGCAAGATCCAACCAACGGAGTGCCATTCTTTCACCGAAATGAGGTGAAGACAAGAGGCGATCTACAACTTTTTCGTAAGCCTTGGGGTTTTCATCTGCCACAAAGGCATCAATTTCTTCAAGGGAGGGCAATAGGCCAGTTAAGTCTAAAGTCACACGTCGTAGTAAGGTTGCTTTATCTGCTCTTTTATTGGGATTCAACCCATTTTCTCGGAGCTTCTTTAGGATGAAGTGATCGATAGTATTCTGCCCCCATGCTTCGTTAATGTTCTTAGAAGATTCAGTCTTGATAGGTGGTATGAAGGCCCAGTGCTGTTTATAAATGGCGCCTTGTTCAATCCATTTGGCCATCAAAGCAATTTCATAGGGGTTGAGTTGCCGTTGAAATTCTTTAGGTGGCATCTTTTTGTCCGAGTCAGTCGAAATGATTCTTTGAAAGGCCTCACTTTTTCGAGTCTTTCCTGCTACAAAGGCCTTTTGTCCGGAAGATAGCTGCTGTTCTAAAGCTCCGGTCCTGGTATCCAGACGCAACCCTGCTTCGAGGGCTTGCTGGTCTGGTCCATGACAAGAAAAACAACGATCAGACAGGATGGGTTTGATATGGAAATTGAAATCGACTGTAGCTGGTAATTGGGCAGCTATTTCTTCAGTGGGGGAATAGGCAGGTTTGCAACTGAAAATGAATAGTTGCAGCACTAGCGTCATCCGAAAAACATTAATATGTGTTGTTTTAAAAGACACCTTGAGAGAATTAGAGATTAAGCTATATTTTTCATAACATCTTTAAAGGTTTTACCTTAGTCCGGCCTATGAAATATGGCTACTACCAAATGGGCTACAAAGGCCTCTGTCAGTCGCAAAAATGCTTATGTTACACCTACAAGATACAACTCCAGCGGGTTTCCTCTCAGTTTTTCGGCAAGGTGTTTTCCCTCATTTACAATTGTGCCAACAACCATTCCTTTTCTGTAAGGACTTCAGCTGCCTCAATTTGAGCGCTCAATGATTTCCGTCTTTCTCGATCAAATAAATTGCTATTGGCCAATTTCTTGGTGAATCGTATGATGTTTAGGTAGTTGGTCCTGTGATAGCCGATGACTGCTCTTCGGCGAATAAAGTTCTTCATGGCGTCCAAGTGAGCATTTAGTAAGTCAAATTCATCCAATTCATAGTAGATCTTCAGTAAAAGTGTCTTTGCAGCCAGATTGAGCAAAAGATCACGGTAATTGGCCTTTTGTAAGAGGGGAAGCGCATTTTGGTACTGACCTTGTTCATAAGCCAGTCTAGCCTGATTGAAGCTATAGGAACTTTCTCTATGTTGCCGTGCTAATTTGTTTTTGTAAGCTTCGATGAATTGACCTACCCATTGATATGCTTTAGTTTTCAAACCTGCTGTCGCAATATTATGAAAAGTGAAATGAGAAAGTTCTCCTTGTTCCAGAAAAATATCCGTACTAAGCCCTGCCTTGTACAATTCGAACATCTCATGTATATAAGCTTGATCCCCAGCATTCCCCTTTTTGACGCAGTAGTTAATGGCCAGTAGAAAGAGGTCTCTAATTTCTTCCGCTGGAAATTGTTGAGAATGCTGAAAAAGACTAGACTTGAATGCTTGAAAATGCTGACTATTACTGGGTTCGATGAGCGTGTAGTAATAATAGTAGTAGCAGGCAATGGCAGGCTCCTCTAATAGTTGTTCCTTCTTCAGATAAACTAGTAGCTCGTCTAACATGCCAATCTCAAACTCTGATTGATACACTTTTTGATGAGTGAGAAGCAAACATACATGTCTTAGTTTTGCTGTAAAATAGGAAAGGTCCAAAGTGTTTGATAAAGTCTGTAGCGCTTCTTGCCCGCTAAATTGTGTTTTAGATACACTACGAGATTCCTCCAATTGTAGCTGAAAACTGAATTGCCAGTACTCGGCATTTCGAAATCCCTCTGCCTTCACTTTCGCTTTAGCTTGATTTAAACTTCGTTGAAAATGTTTTTCTAGTTGTTTTTTCTGCAAGGCTCTAGCTTCATAAAGTTTCATCTGAGCTTCACTAGCAACCACTTCCTCATAAGCCAAAAAATGCAAAAGTTTTTGATATAACCGACTGATTAACAATCGCATTTGTTGGTCATTATATTTTTTTTGGGGATAGAGTTGTAGGAATAACTTTTCCTTTTCTTCAAGTGCATTTTTGGTCTCAAATGCGTGTAATAAACCAATCCAGAGTTGGGCCAGCTGTTCCTGCTGGTTAAAGAAGGGGGAGCTAATAAATTTGCTGAAAGATCGCCTTTCAGCGACTGAAAGTTGTAAAAACAAGCTACCAAAGCGAGAATTGATCATAATATCAGGTGAAAAGATTGGATAATTATTGTACAGTATACTTTGTAAATTATTGATTTAGAGGTATTAATGTGTTTTTAAGGTGAAAAGGGGTGTACAAATTACGGAAATTGTTTTTGTTCTGTTAAAACCTAGTTCGCATTTTTGAAGTATTGAAAAACGTTTGCCCTGCATGTCTCTAATTGTATAGGAAATGAAGAACCTTATAATCTTATATTTTTTACTTACCTGCTTATATGCAGGCGCTCAGGATTGCCTCTTGGATGCTGAGGCTCCCACTATAGTCTGTTTTTTCGGAGTGGGCTCGGACCTACATCCTGTCACCCCACCAGCGGATATTAATGGTGATGGCATATTAGATGACTTTACAACTACTATCGAAGCGAGTGACTGCCTCTTGGAGGGACTAGGCGCTACTGAGGACAACTGTTCGTCTACTTTAAGCTATAGGATAGAAGTGATGACAGAAGAGGAAGCCGGTGAAGTTCCAAATACATCCTCCATTATCTTTACAGAACCTACAAGTACATTAACGAATGTAAGGGTTTGGGCAGGTGATGAGGCTGATAATTGGAGTTACTGCGAAACCTGGGTGTATATTCGAGGAGGAGCATCTTGTGCAGATCAGACAACTCTCCCCAGGGCAAATTGTAAAGAAAAAGTTGATATAACACTTAGTCCCGCCTCCGCCGTGCTTAAGGCATCTGATATTGATCAGGGAAGCTTCGACGCATGTTCGAATACCCTGGAAATGGCTATTTCACTGCATAGGGAGACGGCTAGCCCTTCAGAAGAAATAGTATTCACCTCACCTGGAGCTCATATCATTAAACTGACTGTTACGGATGAGGATGAGGATTATAGCTCTTGTTTGAGTTATGTAAATGTATTGGACCAAGCAGGAAATGATTTGGATTGCGAAGCAGATAGCATACCACCAATTGCTAAATGCCTTAATACTGTTACTTATCAGTTAGGCCCGGAAAACCCAGTCGTTGAATTACATGCTTCCACCTTAGGGGCTAGAAGTTTTGATAACTGTAGCGATTTGGAATTCCGAATAGGAGGACCGGTCCCTGGGGTTACACCTCCAGAGGCTAGTGTTCTGCGTATTTCAGAAGTAGGATTCTTCCATGAATCAATGCTGATTTGGGCGATTGATCAAGCTGGGAATGTTAGCTATTGTCAAGCGGATATAAGAATTCAGACTGATTTCGTGGAACACCAGCTCATTGGAAGTGTATTTGCAGACAATGGTAACTGCATCAAGGACCCTCACGAAACATTGATGGGAGGGGTGGAAATTAAGGCTCAATTACTAATTAATGATGTTCCTGGGCCAAGTACTATAGTTGAAACTATCAATTCTGATGAAGCTTTCTATGCGATCGATCTACGAGAATACAAAAATGGGCAAATTGGATTTACTGCAGGAGAGACTGTCGAGGTCAATCCGGCGGATCGGGTAGACGTTGAACTATTACTTTGGGAAAACCTGAACTCATCTTGTCAAAATAGTTTCGTGGTCGCGGATATTCCCATTGGACAGGGTGCCTCAAGTTTTACGAATGATTTTGGTATTGCTGTTGAAAGTAATTGTGCCGCTCTTTCTGTAGATCTTGCTGCCCCCTTCATACGGAGATGTTATGCATCCACGTATTGGGTTAACTATTGTAATTACGGAGGTGCTGTCGCTGAAGGGGTGAGAGTGCAGGTAGATCTGGATCCTAAAATGACTCTTTTGAATAGCCCACATCCTTGGACTGTTACAGCTGATGGAAAATTTAATTTCGAATTGGGAACTCTTCAGGGAGGAACTTGCGGGCGATTTCCGATTTCTGTTCGCGTAAGCTGTGAATCCGATTTTGGCGCCACCCACTGCTCCTCGGCCAAGATCTTCTTTGATAACGTTTGTCAGGGATTTGGTGACTATGATGGGCCAGAGTTAGAACTCGGTGCGAAATGCCTGGATGAGCAAATAAAATTTACCATCCGAAATATCGGTGGTGATATGACGGAGGGGCATAAATACATTGTCATAGAGGACATCTTGATGGTACAGGAAGGAACTACTGGAATATTTAGAAATGGCGAAGGGCAAACCATCAGCCTTCCTGCCACTGGTTCTACCTTCCGACTTGAAGTGGAACAAAGAGATGATTATCCCTGGGGAAAGATCAGTAGTATTGCAATTGAAGGTTGCGGTGAGAACGAACAGGGAGAAACCAGCCAAGGTTATGTTATGCAATTTCCCATTGGGAATGGGAGACCAGATCAATCCATTGATTGTCAAGAAAATATTGGTTCTTATGACCCTAATGATAAACAAGGATTTCCTATCGGATTGGGAGATGACAAGTTGATCATTCCTAATGCTCCTTTGGAATATATGATTCGGTTTCAGAACACCGGTACAGATACAGCTTTCACTGTTAGAATCGAAGATGAACTTTCAGAATGGTTGGATATAAATACCGTCAAACCTGGGACATCTAGTCATTCATACGCATTTTCAATTAAGGAAAATCGCATCATGGAATTCCGCTTCGACAACATACTCCTTCCGGATAGTACGACCAATCTCGAAGCCTCCAATGGCTTTGTGAAGTTTAGTGTACAGCAAAAGCCTGACAATCCGTTAGGTGTCTACATTAAGAACACAGCAGACATCTTTTTTGATTTTAATGAAGCTGTAAGGACGAATACAGTTACACATTTGATCGGAGAAATTACTTTGACCAGCGATCAAGAACGCTTAAATCCACGATTCGTATCCTTAGCAATTCCCAACCCATTTAGTGAAATGACGGTGTTGAATTTAGAAGGGAAAATTTCATACCCACTACGACTCCGTGTTTTTGATCCTTTCGGGCGCCTCATGCATACGGACGTAGTACGGTCTAATGGTCATCAGATCGATAGAGTGGGCCTACCAAGAGGAATTTATCTCTATACACTCACTGACAAGGATGGTAAAATTGAGACGGGTAAGTTGATTGCCCAATAAGAGTAGTACGTCCTATTTCTTATAGCCCCCCTAAATGTGAATTTGAAAATAAAATAATAATAATCCCACACTCAAAATCTCAGGAAAATGAAGAGAACCCTACTATTATTTTTGCTCTTACTCCCAGCAGTAAGCCAAATGAAGGCACAAAATTGTAATCCAGATACGCGAGCTCCCTCTTTGCTTTGTATTACTGGACTGGCCGTAACACTTGAACCACAGATCCCTCCCTCGGACCTTAACAATGATGGAATTGATGACTCTTTAGTCGTAACGATCTGGGCACAAGATTTTATCTCTGCTATTTCGGATAACTGTACCAATCAACCCAGCTTACGTTTGGAATTGATGGACGATAGTGATGGTATCTCAGTTCCCCAGGATGCAGCACTACTGATGACACAAGAAGATATCGGTCTGACACTTATTAGAGTTTGGGCCGGAGATGAAGCTAACAATTGGGATTTTTGTGAAACGTATATTTTGATCAGTGACTCCAATGATTGTAGTAACGACAATGTGCCTCCATCGGCGATTTGTCAGTCAGAAATTGCGATTTCACTGGAAGCGGAAACAGGTATGGTGTCACTTAATGCGGAGGCTGTGGATGGAGGTAGTACGGACAACTGTAGTTCCGATCTAAACTTCGGAATATCCTTATATGTCAATGATAATATGCTGCAAAACACTATAGAGTTTACTGAAAAAGGAACCTATCTAGTTAGACTAACTGTATTGGATAATGGTAATAACAGTGATCGATGTGAAGCTTATGTGAAGGTTTCAGATAGTGAAGGGAATCCTCCAGATTGCAGTTCGGACGAAATCCCTCCCTTGGCACTATGTTCTCAGGATCAGGTGTTTACTATGACCACAATATCTAATCCACTGGCATTGGGTGCAGCCTTTCTAGCTGGACAAAGTATTGACAACTGTAGTTCAGACTTAGATTATACAATCGAGGAAGGAACTGGCGGAACGGCCCCACCAACCTCTAGTTTCCTGTATTTTGATGAAACGCAAACAGGGATCAAGCAAGTCACTGTTTGGGTGACGGATGAGCAAGGTAATCGGAATAAGTGTACAACCGAGGTCAATATCATGAGCGATTTTACCCGACATGTGCTCACGGGCGAGGTCTTTATTGATGAAGGTAATTGCCAGGTGGAGAATGTCGAAGAAATGATTGCAGGCGTGGAGGTACGCGTTTCTCTAAAGGTCAATGGTGAAACGAAACTTAGTCAGATTAGAACCACTTTCGGCGATTTTAGCCCAAGGTATAGCGCATATATCAGCGAATTTACCCCCAATCGAATAGGGTTTGGTTTTGGCAGCAATGCCATTGAATATGAGGATGGCGATCAAATTGATCTCGAAGTTGTCCTTTGGGAGAATATCAATACCAATTGTCCAACTAGTATGTTGTTTGAAGATATTACAGCTGGAGAAAATGATACTTTCCTGGAACAGGACTTTGGGATTGGCGTGAATAGCCCTTGTCCCGAATTATACCTGGATGTGAGTACTCCTTTTCTTCGCCGATGCTTCGAAACCATCTACTGGGTAAACTACTGTAATTATGGCGGTGCTAGTGCCAAGGACTCTGAAATACAGATTGTATTTGATGATTACCTGGATGTGTTAGAGAGTGCCTTCCCATGGAGTAGTGTGGATGGCCAGACTTACACCTTTAATATAGGAGAGATACCACCAGGCGATTGTGGCCGATTTTTCATTAAGGTGCAAACTTCCTGTGATGCTGAACTCGGGCAAACACATTGTACCGAGGCCAAAATTACTCATGGGAGTGATTGTTCCGGAGGAAGCGTATATGAAGGGCCGGAATTGGAGCTGAAGGCAAAATGTGAGGGAGAAGACGTGAAGTTTCTGATCCGAAATATAGGAGAGGACATGTCTACATCGCATCATTACATAGTGATCGAAGATATTTTGATGTTGCAGGATGGAGAGACCAATATCCTATTGAACGGGCAGGAACAGGAGTTGGCTATACCTGGTAATGGCTCTACTTTCCGCCTAGAGGTAGACCAAGCAGATGGTTATCCATGGGCAAAAATTAGTGGGATATCCCTGGAGGGCTGTGGTGAGAATGAGGCGGGGGACGTTAGTCGGGGATTTGTTACTCAGTTTGCAGAATCTGATTGGCGGCCAGATATTTCGATAGATTGCCAAGAAAATAGAGGGGCCTACGATCCAAATGACAAACAAGCGTTCCCGGCCGGTGTGGGTGAGAATAAGATCATTAAAGCCAATACGGAGTTGGAATATATGATCCGATTCCAAAATACAGGTACAGATACGGCTTTTACCGTACGAATAGAAGATCAACTTTCCGAGTTGCTGGATATTACGACGGTTAAACCTGGTGCCTCCAGCCACCCTTATAGTTTTTCTATCAAGGATAGCCGCAGGATGGAATTCCGTTTTGATAACATACTCCTGCCGGACAGTACAACTAATCTGGAAGCCTCTAACGGCTTTGTGAAATTTAGTGTTCAACAAATAGCAGACAATTCAGTCGGAAGTTTGATTGAGAACTCAGCAGGCATCTATTTTGATTTCAATGAGCCAGTAATCACGAATACCGTTCGGCATCTTATCGGTGAACCCTTGGTTTCATCTAATGATGATCCAGGAAAAATGCTGGAAGAGACGCAAGTGGTACCTAATCCATTTGATCAGTCTACCACCTTATACCTTGAAAATATGGGTGGCCGAACCTTACAAATCGAATTGTTCGATTACCTGGGGCGAAAGGTCAGGACAGAAAGTTGGCGCTCAGATCGACATGTGTTGCATCGACAAGGCTTGCCTTCAGGCGTGTATTACTTCCTCATTACAAGTAGTCGGGAAGTGGTTAGCGAAGGAAAATTAATCATGAATTAGAAGTAATAGTAGTACATGAATCAGGTGTAAAGTATAATGCCAGAACCGTTTGAAAACTAAATCTAGCAATCTTTAGTGAGGGTTTTTATAACATAGTTTGTAAAGTTGACAAGGCCCCCTCACGTTGAGGCCGGAAAGGGAAGTTGACTTCAACAGTCATTAGACGGAACTTCTCCCTTCCGGCTTCCTTTTTGATGAAAAGATAATTCCCATGAATATAGTTACCCAGCTTTGCTGTTGGTTAGCACTAGCCTTGCTATCTCTACAGGCAGGGTATAAGGAAACACAGACTTACCTCCTTCCATCAGATGTGATGATAGAAGTTTGTGATAATGGACTAGATGATGATGGAGATGGACTGATTGATGTTTTTGACCCAGATTGCCAATGCCCTGGCCTACAACCCCCTAATTTGGTCCCCAATGGCCAGTTTAATCAAACCAATGGTTGTTGTGCGGATTTAGGGCAAATTAATTGCTTATCAGATTGGGTCGTTTTAGGCCCTAGTCCAGACTACATCAGTGACAATTGCCCCAATACCAATCTTCGTCCTGACGTCCGTTTCCTATCCAATGCATTGAACCAAGGGTTTAATGATGGATATATCTTTAGTGTCGTTCAGGTGGTAGATAGTCGACAATTTTCAGAATCTATGGGGGTATGTTTAACCCAACCGATGGAGGAAGGAAAACTATATGAAATCTCCTTTGATCTGGCTAACCTTCGTAATGATTCCCCTGATCTTCAATTTTCGCTGGTTGGAATCAATAGATGTGATCGATTAGGTGTTTATGATACTAGGGGGAACAACTCCTTTTGTTCGATTGGCCTTCCTACCACGACCTTAGGTACAATTAATAGCCAAGATTTAGTTCAAAGCTGGAATACGCTAACTTTTGAAGTTACTCCTGAAGAGGAAATTGGGGCAATTTTTTATACCGTTGAGTGTGGTTTTACCACGAATGTTGCACAGTCCACTTTGTATATGGTGATGGACAATGTGGTCATAAGAGAGAAAATAGAGGACCCAGTAGCACCAAATATCACTGTTTTAGGACAAGCTTGTGCGGAAGAACTGAGCCTTATCGTCCCTTTCGAATCCAATTTTTCTTATCAGTGGTATAAGGACTCTACGTTGATTGTAGGAGCTACAGATACGCTTTTATCATTAACAGAAGCCTTGATACCTCATGAAGGAGTGTACCATGTTTTGGTCAGTGACCAAGAGCAAAATTGTGAACTTTCCGCACCGTTTACCTTACTATTGCCAGAACAATCCAGTTTAATTAAAGCTACTATCTGTGCAGGAGAAAGCTATGCGTTTAATGGGATGGACCTTAGTGTGGGAGGCAATTTCCTGGATACTTTAAATTCGAGCTGGGGTTGTGATAGTATTGTGGAACTGCAGCTGGAAGTCTTGGAAACCTCTACTACCATGCTTAGCCGAGAGATTTGTGCCGGAAACTCTTTTGATTTTGGCGGCCGGCCGCTATCCAGCAGTGGTACTTATCGAGATACCTTACTTGCTACGAATGGTTGTGATAGCACTGTGGTTTTGGAGCTTACGGCCATAGAAGAGCAGTCGACTGAGCTTACAGTAGCTTTATGTGAGGGCGAAGCCTATTTCTTTGGAGGTGATCTTTTAAGCACGAAGGGTATTTATCGAGATACCTTAGTCAATAGCGAGGGGTGTGATAGTGTTCTTGTCCTAGAACTTGAGGTATTGCCGATTCAGGTAGCAAATATTTCAGTATCGATCTGTCAGGGAGATCCTTTTACTTTTGCTGGCAATACTTTGACAACGAGCGGAGTGTATCGAAATGTATTTTCTACTGCACTGGGTTGTGATAGCATTGTCACGGTAGAGCTGACCGTTTTGGCAGAACAACATTCAGACCTATCTGCGACTATCTGTGATGGAGAAACTTTTTTCTTTGGGGGCAGTGCATTGGCTTCAAGTGGTCTTTATCGGGATACCCTTGAGAGTGTAGCAGGTTGTGATAGTGTTTTAACACTTCATTTGGAGGTAATGGAACCAGTCAGCAGCTTTACTAGCCAAGAAATTTGTGTAGGAACGGCTATTGATTTTGGCGGAAATACTCTCTCAACAAGTGGAGTTTACCGAGACACTTTAACTAATGTAGAAGGATGCGATAGCCTGACTATCATTGAACTCATTGTTTCTGAAGAAAAGCGATCTCTACTTTCCGTATTTATTTGTGAGGGAGAGAATTATTTCTTCGAAGGCACTCTGCTAAATCAAACAGGAATCTATGAAGATACGATTCAATCTGCAGCAGGATGTGATAGCATCATTACCCTCGATCTTTCCGTATTGGCCAATAGGTTTGGCGATACATTAGTCATTAGCCAACCGATAGGAACCTCATATAATTTTGCAGGCAATTTCTACTTCTCAACAGGTCTATACGAGGCTGTGCTAATAGGCAGCAATGGCTGCGATAGCACAGCCTTTTTATCGCTATCTTTTTTCGATCCTTGTGAAATGCCAATTCAGATAGAAGGGCTGGCTGAAGGTGTAAATTGCAGTTTGGCGAACAACGGGAAACTGGAGATTGTAGCAATGGGTGATTTCCCTCCTTTCCAATATGCCATTGATCAAGCTGATTTTCAAGCGGACTCTATTTTTGAAAACTTGACCAGTGGGGATTACCTCATTAGCGTGCAAGATGATTTTGGATGTATTCGGACGGCCTCCATCAATGTCCCGATCAAGGATGATCAATTTGAGGTGGAAGTAGGCAAGGATACCAGCATCTTCCTGGGGGAGTCGATACAGCTGGAAGTATTGGATATAAGTTTTATAGCTAGCCAGAAGCAATGGTTGGAGGAAGATGTGCTTTTGTGTGATGATTGCCTAAGCTGGAGAGTCAGCCCCCTGGTAAATTCGGTCTATACATTTCAATCCTTTGATGAATTTGGATGCCTGGCTTGGGATGAAATCCATGTGGAAGTAATCTCACCACCTGAATTCTATATCCCAAACGCTTTCTCGCCTAACAACGACGGGATTAATGATGTTTTCAAAGTGGAAAGCACCACCGATGGGGTAGGAAGCATAAAGGAGATGATGATCTTTAGCCGATGGGGTGATCTATTGTTTGAAATGAAGCGTGAAGATACGGCGAGATCTCCTAGTTGGGATGGGTACGTCAACGGGAAAGTAGCAGATTTAGGTGTTTACGTTTATATCATCAAATGGGAACGGCCAGATGGAAAAATGGCTCAATTTGCCGGAGATGTAATGTTGGTTCGATGAATTTTGGTGGCATAAGAACACAAAAACTGTTAGAAAATCATAAAAAGTAAGATATCACCCAACCTTTTCTTTACAACCCTCCGTCTTGCTGTATGATAACTCCAATAGGAAATGAAAACTATCGACACTAAATAGTGTCCTGAGCTATGAAAACCCTCCACACCTCCATCAATAGAGGTGTGGGGAATGAATCTAAACCGACCGGGTAAGTCAAACTAAATGCGAGCTGTGCTCCGGGAAGAATCTATCCTTCTTCGAGTAATATATTCCCATGAACGTTATTACAAGCCAAGTGTCGTTGCCTTAGAAAACTGTAACTCAGCTTATAATCAGTTTTGCATACCCTTAAAATCCGAAATGAAGCAAAGGCCATGGTCAAACCATGGCCTTTCTGCTTTTATCACCTTAGAATGTGATTTTCCCTGAGAACAGCTTACTTTTGCGGCAAAAAAATATGATAGTTGTAACGGGTGCCGCTGGTTTTATTGGGAGTTGCCTGGTAAGAAAATTAAATGACGCTGGACATTCCGACCTACTGCTGGTAGATGATTTTTTGCGGGAGGACAAAGCCGAAAACCTGAAAGGAAAGCTTAGGTCTCAGGATATGGATCGAGACGCTTTCCCACAATGGTTAGCCAAAAATGGGGAGACTATCGATTTTATCTTCCATATGGGGGCCAGAACGGATACGACGGAGCAAGATACGGAGATATTTGATCGCCTAAACCTCAACTATACAAAGGCGATTTGGCGAAGTTGTTCGGAGCACAACATCCCGTTGGTCTACGCTTCTAGTGCAGCTACTTATGGCATAGGTGATAAGGGATACGATGATGTACATGAAGTCGTGAGAGTGCTAGAGCCCTTAAATCCCTACGGCCGCTCCAAGAATGACTTTGATAAATGGGCACTTGAACAAAAGGCTACCCCTCCACGTTGGGCCGGGCTTAAATTTTTCAATGTGTATGGCCCCAATGAATACCATAAAGGGAGAATGGCTTCCGTTATATTTCACACGGTAAGACAGATCAAGAAAACAGGTGGAATGAAGTTGTTTCGTTCTCATAAAGCTGGCATTGCGGATGGCCACCAAAGTCGAGACTTTGTTTATGTGAAGGATGTGGTAGATGTTTGCTATTTCCTATTTCAGCAAAATTTCCCGGATGGCCTTTACAATTTAGGGACAGGTAAGGCGAGAACTTTCCTAGACTTAGCTACCAATACTTTTTTGGCGATGGAATTGGAACCCAATATCTCATTTATCGATACACCAGAAGATATCAGAGATACTTACCAATATTTCACGGAAGCAAATATGACGAAGTTGAGGTCAATCGGTTTCAATCAAGAATTTCAGAGCTTGGAGGATGGTATTAAAGATTATGTCAGCAAGTATTTAGCGGAAGAAAATATCTGGTAGCGTTTCACTAAGCATTTTATAAATGAAAGCGATTGATGCTTTTATCGATGGATTATCCAATTTCTCCAGCGCTCAGTCGGGATGCTTCAATCCTTTTGCAGACCATTGTTCGTCTGAGGATCTTCCCGCCGCAATTACTATTCGTAAAGCGAATTTACGAGCCTACCTTACGGCCCAGTACCAATTGCGTCCTGATAGCCTATGGGTAGGAGAGGCTCCTGGCTACAATGGCGTGCGAAGGAGCGGCATTTATCTCGTTTCAGAGCCGCAATTTGAAATATTAGGAGAGCGGCTCGGAGGGGTAACATTTCAAAAAGCAACCCGAACCAAGAATAAGGCAACCCAGAGTTCCAAAGCTGTCTGGAAGTTAGCACAAACGCTGCCCATGGTACCCTTGACCTACGACGCTTTCCCATTACATTGTTTTCGGAATTCACCTCCCTTTGTAAACAGATCTCCTTCCAAAAAGGAATTACAGGAAGCTGCTCCTTTCTTAGAGGAATTACTCCGGCTGTTCAAGCCTGGTAAGGTAGTGGCGATTGGTCGCAAAGCAGAATTCGCGCTTTCTTATTTGGGGGTGAGAAGTATTTATGTCAGGCACCCCAGCAGGGGAGGAGGTCCTGCTTTCGAAGCAGGTATTCGAGGTGTCTACGACATGGTAAATGAAAGATAGTATGATTAAAACAAACTGAGTTGTGGCGTCCGAAAGCGTTCAAATAGTTCCATGTTAAAAGCTGGTGCGGATTTGTCTTTAAAATATAGCCTTTTAGCCAAGTCAAATTGCTGTTTCACGATCTGTGCAATCTGTCCTTCTCCACTCATTCTCACACGAGAACGCGTATCACTTAGTTGACCATTATGGCAAGCCTTAATTTTATTCAACACTTTGTCGGCCCGATCAGGATAAGTGCGTCGAATCCAATCTTCGAATATCGGTCCGATATCACCATTAAGTCTTACCATAGTATAACCCAAACTATAAGCACCAGCTTCGGAAGCTTGCCGGGCGATGCCCATGAGTTCATGTTCATTTAAGCCGGGAATAATTGGGGCAGCCATAACGTTGACCGGTATGCCGTGTGCGGTGAGTTGCTCAATAGCTTGAAACCGCTGCTTAATGCTGCTGGTACGGGGTTCGAGAAACCTTCGTAGATCTTCCTGTAAGGTCGTTATGGAGAGACAAACCTTTACCAACTGATGTTCTGCGAGTTTGGAAAGAACATCAAGATCCTTGAGTATGTAACTGTTTTTGGTGATAATGCTAACCGGGTGACGGTATTTCCAGAGGATCTGCAGAAGTGCCCTGGTAATGCCAAATTTTTGCTCGGCAGGTTGGTAGGGGTCAGTATTCCCTGAGAGCATGATAGGCTTAGGAACGTACTTTTTTCGTTTCAGTTGCTTTTCAAGTAAAGCTGGTGCATCTTTTTTTACCAGTATTTTTTGCTCAAACTCCAGCCCAGCACTGTAGCCCCAGTAGTTGTGCGATTCTCGGGCATAGCAATAGACACAGCCATGTTCACAGCCTTGATAAGGGTTGATAGAGTATTCAAAGGGAATATCAGGGCTATTTACCTTTGTGATGATAGTTTTGGGTTGAACCGTTATGTATTCGGTATCGGGGTTTTCTGCCGCAAGGATGGCTGGATCAAGCTCATAGTTATGCTGATGAAAGCGATTAGCCGGGTTGAATTGTGCTCCCCTGCCTTTCCTGAAGCTAGGCTCTACCATTTTGTTTAAAATGTTTTATTTAAAAGTAAATATAAACAATAAGTTTTAAAAAATAAAATAAGAACTGATCCTAAAGCTTGCGCAATAGCTTAGATACGCAAAAGAACATTTGATATTCAATGGATTAAGTCACGGGGAATAGATCGAATGTTGCACTTCTACGGCTATCTTCAGTAGTTCAAGAGATTTTCTTTACATTTGGAAAGTTTTGTACTTTCTCAAGCAAATCCACACTAAGATTTATTTATGGAATGGTTAACTAGTATAGCAAGAGGATCATTAGGGATTTTGGTTCTATTAGGTATTTGTTATCTCTTAAGTAGTGACCGGAAAGCTATCAATTGGCGATTGGTGATCATCGGAACACTTTTGCAATTGGTTTTGGCCGTGGTCATTTTACGAGTACCTTTTGTAAGGAATGTCTTTGATTTCATTGCTTCCTTCTTCGTCGTGGTATTGGATTTTACCGAAGCAGGGGCTGATTTTGTTTTAGGCAAGTGGCCACAAGTAGCGGAGATTAAAGACGGGTTGACGGGCGATGTATTTACCGTGGGTTATGTGTTCGCCTTTAAGGTTTTGCCTACCATCATATTCTTTTCAGCCTTGTCTTCTCTTTTGTATTATTTAGGCATTCTACAGTTTATCATTAAGGGCTTTGCCTGGGTGATGAGTAAAACAATGCAGTTGACCGGAGCAGAGAGTTTAGCAGCAGCAGCGAATGTCTTTATTGGTCAGACAGAGGCACCATTGGTGGTGAAACCCTATCTGGAAGGGATGTCAAAATCGGAAATGCTTTGCCTGATGACTGGCGGTATGGCTACGATTGCTGGTGGCGTTTTCGCTGCATATGTGGGATTCTTAGGAGGGAGTGATCCGGAAATGCAACGTGTTTTTGCAACGCATTTACTTACCGCATCGATCATCTCTGCACCAGCAGCAATAGTTGCGGCCAAGATGCTATTTCCGGAGAGTCGTGAGATTGATCTTGAAAAGCAACAGCTAAATATCCCTCGTCAAGAAGTGGGAAATAATGTTTTGGATGCCATTTCTAGAGGCACGACAGATGGCATCAAACTGGCCGTAAACGTCGGGGCCATGCTCTTGGTGTTTACTGCATTCGTGGCCATGTTTAATTACATTCTGTTGAATGGACTTGGCTCTTGGACCGGACTCAATGATTATGTAGTCGAAACTACTGATGGACGTTTCCAAGGCTTTAATTTGGAGTACTTATTGGGAGTTATTTTCGCACCAATAGCCTGGCTGTTAGGTGCCACCAGTTCGGATATCATGATCGTTGGTCAACTCCTGGGCTTGAAAACAACCTTAAACGAATTTTTCGCCTACGCTGCGCTAGAAGGTGTCAAGGATCAAATTTCTACCAAATCTATGCTGATCGCAACCTATGCCTTATGTGGTTTTGCCAACTTTGCCTCCATAGGGATTCAAATTGGCGGGATTGGTGCCATCGCTCCTGGACAGCGCAAGAATCTTACTGAACTAGGTATCAAAGCCCTAATTGGTGGTACTGTTGCTTGTTTCCTTACGGCTGCTATTGCAGGAATGCTAGTGGGGTAGTAGTAGGTGAGAAGCAAAGAGGGTTTGTTTGCTGGTTGATAATCCAAGGTCACTATAACTATCAACTTTGGATTATCAACTGTCTAACGGCTGTTAAATTAGAGGCTACTGTAGCTTTAATCCCCAAGTCAAATCTAGATCTGTACTTCCTTCTGAACTTCCAGAATTACCTGTCTTTAAAGCTGGTTGATGTTTTAAAACAACACGGAAATTAGCCCCACTCACGGCATCTCCTGTCGTCCAAGTGGTAATAAGGCCGATGGGCTCGCCGTTTTTATCCATATCCTCGTAGTTAAGCGGATCAGTGCGGTTATCGAGGTTACCATTGCCAATGGGATCGCTAAAGGCGTTCTCGGTAAATTCAAAGAACAACATATGTTCATCTCCTTCATTGCGCACTTCGTCAGTAATACTCTCCATGTCAAGAGAATTCTCCAGACTAATATTTAAGGTGTAAGTGGTGTTTGGAGCTAGTTCTAAGTCTTTTGTCACTTCGAGATCTTGGATACCTTCTCCATCAGGATCTTGAGCAAGAGCTGTGATGTCTGCTCCTCCTCCTTGTGGCGTGAAGGTCAGGATGATATCTGTAATAATCTCTTCTTCGTTTTCAGCAGGTGGAGCATCATCTTCATTTTTTTTGCATCCTATATTGAGTATTAGCATGCATGCAGAAAGTGAAAATAACAGATACACTGAGTGTTTTTTCATAGCAATAAATTTTATTAACAAAAAAGCAGCGCAAATCTGGATAAGGAACGTCAAAGGACTAATTTTAATTGCAATGATGTTGCAATCAAATCCTGTAGCTCAAAAAAAAGGTGTTTTGGCCAAGCTTGTGGGGCCAATTAAAAAGCAGACAGGAGCATTATCTCCCCGCCTGCTCTTAGAATTAAACTCCTACGCTAATACAAATTGCGATTCATTCTAAAGCGCCCAAATGCGTTAGGGACTTGCGGCAAAACCAAACGTTGGCTTTGCTTTTTGCAAAATCTTCCTTGGTTGTACTCATTCATTGCAACTTGGGTCAGTTAGAAAACTAAAACCAAGGCAAATGCTTCATGAGATTCACGATGTTTTTCAAAAGGACAATTGCAAACCTACTTTCCCTAATCTACCATTGAAGCCGAACTGATTCACTTCCCATGGATACCTAAATCGCCCGCCCAAGTCCGTAATAAAATCTCCCTTGGGGTCGATTGGATCCGGGTAGATATCAAAGAGATTGTTTACGGTTAGATAGAACCCTAACTGCTTCGATACATCATACCCAATAACAAGATCTGTAATCAATTTAGCGCCAAAGGTTTGGTCATTCTGTGGATCATTGGCATGTTGCCAAGTCACTTCACCGAAGTAGGTGTTGTTTAAATTGGCCTGGAAGGCTCCTAGCTTTAATTCTAACCCGATAGTAGATTTTAGGTTAGGGCGTGCGGAGGTGATGCGCGCCTGCTCTTTTCGATTGAAAATGTCATAACCAGCATCAGCAAATACTGTAGGTGCATTGATCTGTCCATTAATTTTCGTCTCATTGTAATTTAATGCCCAACTGATGCCTAATTTTGCCTTTTTTCCCAATGTGATATCCTGATAGTTAGCTACCAGATCTATGCCTTGGGTTCGGGTATCCATTGCGTTGACAAAAAACTTGATGCTGGTCACATCAAAATCTTTCAAAACCTCTTCAACTGGATTGTTTTGAGTTTCATCTCCATCAAAGCCAATTTCCCCAGTAAATAAAACTCTGTCATTGAGGTCAATGTGGTAGTAATCTAGAGCTAAGGAGAATTTAGGGGTGAACTTATAGGTGATACCTGCTGAAATATTGAAAGCCGTTTCGGCATCTAAAGTAGGTACTCCTAACCCCTGAATAACAGGGCTTACATTATTGAAGGTCCCCTGATTAGATATGGTCCCGCCAGAGATCAATGTTTGGATGTTACTCAGATAGATTTGATGAAGGGAAGGAGCTCTAAACCCCGTACTCAGAGAAGCGCGGATGGCTCCTTTGTCTTGACCGATCAGCTGGCGAGCGTTGAGTTTCCAAGATAAATTATCACCGAAATCGGAGTAGTTTTCATATCGAATGGCACCACCTAATAGGAAGGACTTCGAAACATCCCAATCCAAACCCAGGTAGGAGCCGAAATTCGTTCGGTTTTCGATCAAGGCATTTTCAGGTCGCAGGCCAGGAAAGGACTGGGCACCGCCCTCGATATAGGACTCTTCCTGCCCCGCTCTCACCTCGAAAGTCTCTTGTCGAGCCTCTAACCCCCAAGACGTGGACAAATCTCCCCAGCTTTTATTGACATCCAGGTTTCCTACAAGATGACTGAATGTATATCCTCCTGGATCAAAAGAAGTAGGACTGGTTTCAGCCAAGGCTACATTGATGGTATTGCCAATCAGGTAATCCACGTCATTTCCCCCAGCCGAGAGACTGACATCGGTTTTCCATCCATTTTTTTCGAATCGATTTCCAATAGTGGCGTTATAGTCATTGATGCTGGTTTCAAAAGTGGGGAGGAAGCCTTCGTATTCTTGACCGGCAGGTGTCAGAAGACCAAAATCACTGGGTATCCAATAAGGAGTTCGATAGGCAGCAAAGGATTTACCTTCTCTATAGGTATACCCACCGAAGGCATAGAAAGCCCCCCGCCGACCGTTGAAAGGCAGTTCAAGATTGAATTGCGTAGCATAGCGATCAAAGCTGGGTTGACCAATATTCATGCCGAGGTCAGGGTGTTTTTGGATAAAAGGGTGCTTCCCATTCAAAATATCTTCATCACCGAATATCACACCAAAAAGGCCATCTCCACCGGGTTCGCCTGCTCGATCCGTGGCATCCTGATGGTACAGGCTTCCCGTCAGGTTTAGGAAACCGCTTTTACCTAATCGAAATCCTTTATTGAGGTCTCCGCTGTAGGTAAAGCCATCTCCAACGGAAGTGGCTCCAGTTTCCAGGTGGAGATTCCAATCAGAAATTGGGCGTTTCTTTAGAATAATATTGATTACCCCTGCGATGGCATCCGACCCATATTGTGCACTGGCTCCATCTCGCAATACTTCAATCCTTTCGATGGCTGAGGCAGGAATACTTTTCATATCTACACCGACTTCGCCCTTGCCTGGGGTATCATTGACGTATACCAATGCACTTTGATGCCGGCGTTTCCCATTGACCAATACCAGGGTTCTGGAGGGGCCAAGGTTTCGAAGTTCCGAAGGATCAAAATGTGCTGTGGCGTCCGAGACGGTTTGCTGCGTTGAGTTGTAAGAAGGAATTTTAAAATGAATTAATTGATCTATGGCATATTGCCCTACAGCTCGAAACTCAGCAGCGTTGATATTATCTATCGGTACGGGAGATTCCAAAATACTTCGAGCTTTAGCTCGGCTGCCAACGACCACTACTTCGTCCAGGTGGTTGGTAGTCGTTTGCAATTGTATAATAGAAGGTAAGGAACTAGAAATGGCCACTTCCTGGCTTTGATAACCAATGTAGGAAATACTTAATTTAGCTGGAAATGTGCTTATTGCTAAGGTGAAATTGCCTGCTAGGTCACTAACGGTCCCGACGCCACTCAATTGATCCTTTACAGTTGCACCAATTAAGGGAACGCCATTAGGGTCTTGGACCTGGCCGGTAACTTTTTGTTGGCTCAGTAAATGGCTCGAACTGAAAGCCAATAGGAGTGTCAGGATAATAGATGTTTTCATTTGGTTTATCATGATATGTCAATTATAAGGTTTCAGGTTAAATGAGCGGTTGGGCATGTTTTGGGGTAGTAATTCGGATTCCAAATTGCAAGGACCAGTAAGGATTTGCAAAGTGATTTGAGTCGTTGGTAAGCCTTGGTGATTTATTCGTTGGATATTTTGAGCAAGGAGTAAAGGAGGTTTATGGAGAACTCTTACTTGTCGCCTGTAGGATAAGTGACATGGAAAAAGGCTTTCTATGTCGGTAGAATACTTACCTTAGTTACCACCGAAATCACTCTTCCTTTAACGCCCGAATCATCTATTATCCAAACGCTACTGAAATGATATCGACCAACCTATTGAAATCTATTTTCATCAGTTTTTTTCCTACCCTTGGACTAGTAATTTCCGGACTCACTCTAATGGACCTTTCAAATGGATTTGAACTGGCAACATTGGGCTTGTTTGTGATGGGAATGACTGTAGTTACTCTATTTGCGTTGATTTTTTTGCGTCAAATGGCCAGAGGATATGCCAATCTCCGAGGGTTTGCTGTGGTGCTTGGATTGGGACTTTTACTCCTTCTTATCGGGTATTTTCAAGGAAATGGATCTCCCGGTGATTTTATTTGGGCTGCCTTGTTGATATTGGGGTGGATCGGATACACACGTTGGTATTCTCTGTTCCCTGATCGAGAAAAGGAGGTACTTACCGTCGGTAAAATGTTGCCGGCCTTCGAGGTGGAAGATATCGATCAGAATATGATAACGAATCGAGATCTGTTGGGAAAAAAGAGTCTGCTCTTATTTTTTCGTGGCAATTGGTGTCCTTTATGTATGGCACAGCTTAGAGAAGTGGTGAGTGAATATAAGGAACTGGAATCCCTAGGTGTCCAAACCTATTTGATTAGCCCACAGCCTCCAGGACATTCTGCATCTCTGGCCAAAAAGCATAAGGTAAATTTCAAATATTTGGTAGATACGGAGAACGAAATGGCGAAGCGTTTTCACATCTACGCTAAGAATGGCCTTCCAATGGGTTTACAAGCACTTGGTTATGATAGTGATACCGTACTGCCTACGGTACTTGTAAGCGATGAAAAGGGGAAGATCATTTTTGCAGACCTCACCGATAATTATCGCAGGCGTCCAGAACCGACCACTTTCCTCGAGATTATTCGAAAGCACTAGCAAGAAATCTGAAGCAAATTTGAAGTCTCATTAGATAACTGATCCTCCGACAATTTTTGTGTCTTTTGGTCAACCCCTTAGGTAAATGCTCTGCTTCCTTTGGGCGCAGTTCCTTCACCTAAAACGTTGACCACAAAAATCCTCGAAGAAGGAAAATCTTGCTTTTTTCCCTGAGCCTCTGACATTGTTTCCTTCATTAGGTACATTTGGTGTTTGGCACTTCATCCAAACAGTACAGGTCTTTTGGCCTACTGCGGTAAGCTTCGTATTTTAGGATGACTTTCCATTGCCTAGACTTATCTAATCAAAATTGAACCTATGAAAAACATCCTTTTGCCTTTCTTATGTATAGGTCTGCTATTACCTGTTTTGCAGGCACAAGAAAAAGGTGATACCCTCCTGAAAGAAGGGATATTTGCCGGAATGAAATTGAGAAATATTGGCCCTGCCTTTGCTTCTGGCCGGATTGCCGACCTTGCTATCCATCCGGATGACGACAATGTTTGGTATGCGGCGGTTGGTTCTGGCGGTGTCTGGAAAACTACTAATGCTGGTGTCACCTGGAAGTCGATCTTTGATAGACAAGATACCTACTCCATTGGCTGTTTGACGATCGATCCTAATAACCCACACACTATTTGGGTAGGAACAGGAGAGAATGTTGGTGGCAGACACGTCGGTTTTGGAGATGGGGTGTATAAAAGTATGGACGGAGGAAGAACTTGGAAGAATATGGGATTAAAGAAATCGGAGCATATATCCAAGATAATCATCCATCCTGAAAATCCAGATGTAATTTGGGTAGCTGCTCAAGGACCACTTTGGAGCAAAGGAGATGAAAGAGGTTTGTATAAAAGTACGGATGGCGGTAAGAATTGGAAGAAGGTGTTGGGGGATGAAGAATGGACTGGCGTAACAGATATTGCCATGGATCCTCGTAACCCGAATCAACTCTATGCCGCTACATGGCAACGACACCGTACTGTTGCAGCATATATGGGGGGTGGGCCAAAGTCCGGCTTACACAGAAGTACTGATGGAGGGGAAACCTGGGTACGGCTTAAAACGGGCTTGCCTGGCGGCAACATGGGAAAAATTGGTTTGGCCATTTCACCACAAAACCCTGATGTATTATATGCTGCCATTGAATTGGACCGGAAGAAGGGGGCGATCTATCGCTCTACAGATCGAGGTTCCTCTTGGGAGAAGAGATCCAATGCGGTCTCAGGCGCTACTGGTCCCCACTACTATCAGGAACTGTATGCCTCACCACACGCTTTTGATCGCCTGTATTTGATGGATGTGCGCATTCAAGTATCGGATGACGGAGGTAAGAACTTTAGAAGACTAAGCGAAAGAGACAAGCATTCCGATAACCATGCCATTGCCTTCCGGGCGGATGATCCAGACTATCTATTAATTGGCACAGATGCTGGTATCTATGAGAGTTTTGACCTCGCTCAAAATTGGCGTTTCTTGGCTAACCTTCCATTAACGCAATATTATAAGGTAGCGGTAGATGATGCCGAGCCTTTCTACAACATCTTTGGGGGTACGCAGGATAATGGCTCTCACGGTGGCCCATCTCGTACCGATCTTGCTGAAGGCATTAGTAATCGAGAGTGGTACAAAACGCTGGGCGCAGATGGTCACCAATCTGCTACAGAACCCGGCAACCCAAATATCACTTATGCGGAGACGCAACAAGGAGGCTTGCATCGTATCGATCGAATTACCGGCGAACAAGTCTATATCCAACCACAAGCTCGAGCAGGAGAAGGTTTTGAGCGTTTCAACTGGGATGCACCGATTGTGGTTAGTCCACATAAGCCTTCTCGTTTATATTTTGCCTCTTACCGCGTTTGGCGATCTGAGGATCGGGGTGATAGTTGGACACCTATTTCAGATGATCTTACCCGAAACGAAGAGCGGATTAGCTTACCGATAATGGGTAAAGTGCAGAGTTGGGATTCCCCTTGGGATGTCAATGCTATGTCCAATTATAACACGATCACTTCTTTATCTGAATCTCCATTACAGGCTGGGCTTTTGTATGCAGGTACAGATGATGGTATTATTCAGATTACGGAAGATGGTGGTCAGAATTGGAAGAAAGTTGAAGTAGGAGCACTCCCAGGCGTACCTGCTACGGCTTTCGTCAATGATATTAAGGCCGACCTCCATGATGTAAATACAGTATATGTAGCACTGGATAACCACAAATACGGGGACTTTAAACCCTATTTGTTGAAGAGTACCAACAAAGGGAAAAGTTGGAAGTCCATCAGTAGCAACCTTAAGGATAGAAATTTGGTGTGGCGCATGGTACAAGATCATGTTAAACCTGAATTACTATTTGCGGCTACCGAAAAAGGTATTTTCTTTTCTATCAATAGTGGTGGAAAATGGATCAAATTATCTAGTGATGCGAATATCTCTTTCCGTGACCTCGCCATTCAGAAAAGAGAAAATGACTTAGTTGGCGCCTCCTTTGGGCGTGGTTTTTTTGTATTGGATGATTATAGCCCTTTACGTGATATTTCCAGCCAGCAATTGAGAGAAGAAGCCACTTTGTTCGCTACGCGAAAAGCTTGGTTGTATCGACCTCGCTCCGTTGTAGGAAATCAAGGAGCATCTTTCTATACGGCACCTAACCCCGACTTTGGAGCGGTATTTACCTATTATTTATCAGATGGATACAGCACTCAAAAATCAGCACGTAAAAAATCGGAACGCAAGCTAGCCAAAGGGGATAAAGATATTCCGTTTCCAGGATGGGATGCCCTGCAGGACGAAATGCAACAGGCTGCGCCTAAGGTGTGGTTAACCGTTAAGGATGCTGCTGGGGCGGTAGTTAAGCGCATCAGTGGACCTGCACGAAAAGGGATTCATAGAGTAGCATGGGATCTTCGCTATTCCTCGCAAGGCGGTGTACGGCTTAACAGTAGAGGTGGCGGTTTCGGAGGTGGTGGTTTCTTGGCCCCACCAGGTTCATATACGGTATCACTTTCCAAAGAAATTGATGGTGTATTAACGCAATTAGCTGCACCGAAAACCTTTGAGGTAGTTCCACTTAGAAAAGGGGCGCTACCAGGAGCATCAGCTGATGAATTGGCTGCCTTCAGGGTAGAAATGGAAACCTTGCAAGGCGCATTGTCTGCTACTTCCTACCTCTTGGATAATAGCATGAAGAAAGTAAATGCGATGCAATTAGCTTTGGAAAGAAGTCGAACGGAATCAGCTTCTTTAACTCAACAACTGCACGACCTTAAAAATACACTCTATGACATGGAGGAGTTGATGAACGGCAATGCAGCAAAGAATGAAATCGGAGAACGTTCGGCTCCAACCATTCGTGGCCGGATGTTTGTTGGCTTCAGAGGCATGAGTACGACCTATGGCCCTACGGCCACTCATAAAGAAAGCGTGAAGATCGCGATGTCTGAATTAAGTAAGATGAATGCAGATCTTGAGAAAATCAGCGGAGATCAGATCCCCGCTCTTGAAGAGGAATTAGCCAAGGCTGGTGCGCCTTGGATCGAAGGCCAAGCTTTGCCAAAAGGTAATAAATAACCCTACTTCGTAGGTAGAGCAGTAGTAAGAGGTTTCCTTGGATATAGCCGAGGAAACCTCTTCTATTTTACCCTAGCGGGAAAGGTCGAGCCAATCCGGGGTTTTATCTACGCCTTGTTTTTTGTATCGTGTTAAAACACTTTCTACAACGGTTGGGTCATATTCAAACCAATCCACTTGCCGCGCAATTTTCAGGTTTTCATCGAAGTACAACCAGATGGTAAATTCCATTCCCCAATCCGAATCAATCAATGCTCCATAGTACTTGAAAGGGTTTAGATGACCACGTACCACGGCCGTGCTGTCTTGTACGACAAGGCTTTCAATGGCTAAATGTTGTTGTTCTGGACTGAGCTTTTGAAATCCGGTATCAGGCCAATTGTAAAAGCGTTCAAATTGCCAAAGGCTATCCAACTCTAGGTGTAAGGCGATATCCTGAAATTGCAAATCAGATCGGTAAAAGGAAAGAAGTTTATCCCAATCTTTTCGTTCGGAAAAAGTACTGAAATAGGCAGTGGCCGTTTCGCGAACTTGTTCCTCGTAAGTCGGTGAGGTGGAGACAGTGGTATTGACTGGGGAGCTACATTGCCAGGCTAAAGCCAGAAAGCCTATGCTCCAAAGCAGATGATTGAGTTGTTGGGTCATAAGTTGTTTGCATTGAAATTCATACAAAGTAAAAGCAAAATTGATAACGATTTTTGAGAAAGTAGTTCAGTTGTACACAGGCGAACGCTTTTTCAGTGGGGAATAGACCTCTGCGTTACTTCCACTAGGGTATTTGTCACTTTTACCCAGTCTATCGGACTTCCTTTTGTTTTATATTTGAAAGGCGTCCGGTTTACGGTTTCCAGCTTAGAAGGTGGACTATTTTTAATGAGTATAATATTTCGAAAATTATGATCGATCAAAACAAACTGTCCAATGGCTAGATCTTTACTTTTAGTATGTTTTTTTCAACTGCCCTTTTGGATTGCTGGGGCAGAATGGCCAACTGCTTCATTTCCCGCTGATCCTGGCTTGGATTTGGAGAAAGCCTGGGAATCACTGCAATCCATCATAGGAACTTGGACTTCTAATGAGGAGGACTATATCGAATGGGAATGGGATAGCGCGAAATCACTCAAAAAGACCTTGGTGAATGGCGAAAGACAGCGGGAGATAGGTCGATTGATTAAAAAAGAAGATAAGATCATTTATCAACTCAAGACAAAAGAGAAACAATTTATCCTACAATTGAGCACAATTAGCCCTAAATCCTGGACTTTCGAAGCAAAAACGGATCAATTACTGCAGACGGTTGAGCTACTTGTAACTGACGAAGGTATTTTGCGATCTCAAATGACTGCTGTTAGTCCTAGTGGTCGAAGGATGAACATGCATTCAGATCTTCAGCCTCGCAATTAATTAAAGACTTAATACAACTTTTTGATAAACTCAATACTCAATTCCAAGGTCTTTTCCTGGGCTTGTAAATGCGGAATATGCCCACAGTTTTCCACCAAAACCCCTTGGGTGTTTTCCCCAATTCCTTCCACTATATCCCACATATGTTGTTGTTGGGCGTATTCATCTTTATCTCCTTGCAGAATAAGTGCAGGGCAAGTAATATTGGGCAATTGGGCTGTTATATTCCAGCTGGAAAATGTCTCAGATGTCCAAGTGTCCGCCCAAGCATAGAATAGGGCTTCAGTCTTCTCGCCGTGATACTTGGCTAATTTTTCTTTAAATATGGTGTGTTCAAATTGATAAATGGCGGTTTGCATACCCTGGGCTCCTGTATTTTCTACATAGATATGGGCAGCTTCCGTAATAATGCCGGAGACCAGGTCAGGGAATTGTGCGGCGTAGATCAAAGCAATAGTCCCGCCATCGCTATGACCCACTAAGATTGGCTTTTTCAACCCCAAAGTCTGAATCAATTCATGCAAATATTGTCTAGCCTCTATTTCTAGGTAATCATTGGTTCTTACGGCATTGAATGGATCAGAAAGGCCATGTCCTATCCGATCATAAATCACTCCATTACACTGCAAAGCTTGGCAGAGCAAGGTAGGATATCCTTTCCACAGTGCTACCGAACCCAATGCCTCATGTAAAAAAATAAGGGTCGGTTGGGTTTGGTCTGGATCGAACGAGCATTGTTCTACCCATAAATTTGCACCAGCTATTCTATGAAACCCTGAACTTTTCATTTTAAAGAAAGTTACTATTTTGTTCAAAACTGTTGAAAGCCTGATTCAAAGGCTTCTAAAGGGAAACAAAATACAAACCTTCTTTGACCATTCTTGTACTTCGCGTTTTAGTTAGCAGATTCGCGACCAGAAATAGCGGGACTTTCGGCTAAAAGATTATTCGAAATCACAAGAAAGATCAAGGAACCAATACAAACAGATGCTCGCCTTTCGCTATTACGCTACCTTGTTGTTGATTTTGCTTGCCATTCAACCTGGCAAGACCCGGGTTTTATCTATTGCTATCGAATCCCGAACCACTATTCTTAATGGGAAGACTTGGGGATCGGCAGGTGCCTATGAAGTGATTAAAGGGACAATTACTTACGGGTTAGATCCGGATCAGGCCGTCAATCAGGGTATAACCGATCTATACTTGGCACCGAGGAATGCCGATGGACTAGTTATTGCCACGGGAAACCTGGCTGTGGTCCAAGCGCTTGATCCTTCCAAGAGAAGTGGATTGGGTTTGGTAGAAGTTAGTAATCGGGGCGGGAAGTTTACCCCCTCTTATTTCAATCAAGCGACTAAAGGGCGAGAATTGCTTCCCAATGATCCAGGATTTTGGGGTGATGGTTTACTCATGGAGCAAGGGATGACCCTGATTTGGGTAGGGTGGCAGTTTGATGTTCCCGTGGATAAAAATATCTTAAGGTTGGAAGTTCCTAAAGTGATGCAAGCAGATGGATCGCCTATTGTCGGTTGGGTGCGAAGTGATTGGACTGTTGATCAGGATGCCGATTACTTGAGTTTAGGGCATCGAATGCAAACCGGTTATCCCGCTATTGAGTTGAAAAGTGACGAGCATAGACTTACGGTAAGAGATGGTAGAGATGCCCCAAGAAGAATTGTACCTCGATCTACTTGGTCTTTTGCAAGGGTAGAGGAAGGGGAAGTTGTAGAAGATGCCAAGTATATTCGTCTGGAGGGCGGATTCAAAGCAGGCAAGATTTACGAGCTGGTCTATAAATCCAAAGACCCCGTAGTGGTGGGGATGGGCATGACTGCTATTCGCGACGTCATCAGCTATGCCAAATACGATGCCAGTTGTCCTTTTTCGGTCAAAAAGGGGATAGCGGTTGGCGTTTCTCAAACCGGTCGATTCTTACGGACTTTTCTGTATCATGGCATGAATACCGATGAAGCAGGAAGAATGGCTTATGACGGCATGATGGTCATCACTGCAGGGGCTGGAAGGGGAAGTTTTAACCATCGATTTGGACAACCTTCGAGAGATGCACATCGATACTCTGCCTTCTTTTACCCTACGGATGTTTTCCCTTTTACGGGAGTAGAGCAAGTGGATCCCTTTTCCGGGAACCAGGATGGCCTTTTTAATGGAATGCGTGTGGAGGAACACCTACCGAAAATCTTTTCTGTCAATACAGGCTACGAATACTGGGGACGAGCAGCTTCGATGATCCACATCAGTGTAGATGGCCAAAAGGATATCGCACCTGCGGCAAATGAACGAATTTATCATATTGCTTCCGGCCAACATTTTGTGGATGCCTTTCCACCTCGTCAAAACCGAAAACTAGGGCAGGGGATCGCTGCCTTTCGTGGTAATCCCTTACAATTTAAGCCCAATTACCGAGCGCTATTATTGCATCTAGGAGATTGGGTTCAAAATGATAAAATGCCACCTGAAAGCCAATATCCAAAAATCGAGGATGATAACTTAGTAATGAAAGAGGCCTTGGCTTTTCCTTATTTGGCAGGCTTGCCAGCTCCTTCGGTGATTCATCACGCCTACCAAGTAGATTATGGCTCGCGTTGGGCAGGAGAAGGGATTGTAGACAAGCAGCCGCCAACACTGGGATATGCCTATCCCACCTTGGTTCCACAAGTAGATGGTCGAGGGAATGAATTGGGTGGTATCCGTAATGTAGAGATTCGGGTCCCCCTTGCTACCTATACCTCTTGGAGTTTGCGTTCAGGCATGGCCGGAAATACACAAGAATTGGCTGATTTTCGAGGTATGTATATTCCTTTTTCAAGGACGGAGCAAGAGCGAGTGATTAGGAATGACCCTCGACCCAGTATCAGCAGCTTATATGCAGATAAAAAGAGCTATACCGCAGAAGTAAATAAAGCTATTACTGATCTAATTGGCGAGGGCTTTTTGTTAGAGCGGGATCGCAAATTTGTAGAAAATCAAGCCCTTAAACACTGGGAATATAATGATACTGGATTGTTAGAAGAATTGGAAACCAGGGGCCCAAAGAATGGGAAATGCCTAGTGATTGGTGGAGGGCGCCTGGATTGGGAGATTTATGAAACTTTCAGAGATCTAGCCGGCGGCAATAGTGCAAAGATTGTCATAATTCCTTCGGCATCAGAAGATCATTACATTACGCGTGATGGATACACTAAACGCTTAAAAATCCCTTTTGAAAAGGTGGGCCTGACTGACATTTCTGTTCTTCACACCCGGAGCCGTAAAGAAGCAAATGCAGATTCTTTTGTAGCTGCCTTGGCAGAAGCAGATGGGGTATGGTTTGTAGGAGGCCGTCAATGGCGCTTGGTGGATGCCTACGGAGGCACGAAGACCGAAGTAGCGCTGAATAAGTTGCTGGAGCGTGGAGGTGTGATTGCGGGTACATCGGCGGGAGCTACGATTCAGGGTTCATACCTAGCGCGAGGAGATTCGAAAACTAATCAGATAATGATGGGGGATCATGAAAAAGGGTTCGGGTATATATCCAATGTGGCTATTGATCAGCATCTATTGGCCAGGAATCGACAATTTGATCTTTTTGAGGTATTGGAAAAGCACCCGCATCTTTTAGGTATTGGATTGGATGAAGGAACGGCCATTGTAGTGGAAAAGGATGTTGCAAAAGTTATTGGACGAAGCTATGTTGTATTTTATGATCCCAGTATTGGTGATCGTAGTTTTTTGATGTTGAAAAAAGGCCAACAGTATGATCTCAGGAATAGGGTTGCAGTTCCTAGGTGATAATGAGTTGATAATAAGTAAGTTTGTTATTATAAAGAAATACTATTTAATCAGGTAAGTCCTTTTTAATGACCAGACCATTTAGAGCTTAACAGTTTAGGATCAAAAATATTTTAGAAAAAACTATACTTTTTTCTAAAATCATGAGCAAATTAAATGTAAAAGCCCTATCTTTATTGCCGTAATATTAAATTACCACATTCTAGTCTCCACTAACCATATCATCGGTTGGAAAGAAAGTAACTCACTCATTTTTCTAGATTTATTTTCTACTCTTAGCGTTCTACAATAAACTATTTGAATTCCCCTCATTCAGTACTTTCAATGAGTATGATGTTTTCATGCCTATAATGCGCATGGACGACTGCCTATTTAGGCAACAGTACTTGTCTACTTGTCTAGCGATGAGGGTGAACTGCAATGGAGGTACACATAGTGATTAAATCTAATTTACAATAGACTGTAAATTAGATATTAATAACCTATGGATTGCCTGATTTGCACTTGCGATCTATTTCGCTTGGTAGGCCATACCAGTTTATCAAAGAGTGTCGGAATGCTATCGACGTATACTTGAATAGTGCGCTGAAGCAAGATGACCATTTATAACAAAGATTAAAGCGTGATGCTTTATGAGCTATTAGATAGAATTCGTTTAGGACTATTTGTATATCTTAAAATTTTCAACCAGCACATCAACTTAAAGTAGGGATACTATTTTACTAAACTTATTTATTGGTTTGGAAGCAGTCGTACTTCCGAGTGAGATTGTATTGTCTTAAGCAGTCTCATATTAAAATATTAAAGGATGTCAACGAATCCTATTACCATCCCTATTTCTGAACTGAACCCTACAGTCCTCTTGATTGGAGAATTAATAGGACTGTTAGAGGAACAGTCTGCTGAGCAAGTTGTCCTGAATACCAAATGGTTCGATCCCGATCAGCAGAATGGTGGCCCTCTACACTATATAAAAGACATTCCTTCTAATCCAAAGTTAATAGAGTTGCTCACTACCCTAATGGGGAGTGCATCTGGAACTGCTTTAGGAACGCCTAAAAAAGAACTCGATAAAACTTGGTATCCGTTCCTTAATCCCGCTACTTCCTCCAGTGGAGGTAAGCAAGAGGCAGTTCCCCTGGGTGTATACCTAGTTACCGCCGAGAACCAGAATGGAGATGGTACGGTCTTGGGTATTGGCTTTTTGCATGACTTCAAACCCGCTGAATCTGTAACAATATCGCCATTTGGCTTCTTTCCGCTTTTAGTTTTACCTGCTACGGAAGGGGACACTACAACTTTTGTCTTAGGCCAGGAAGGCCATCCAGTTGAACTGGGGATTTACATTGATGCTAAAGGAATATTTAATGCAGGGGAGGGCGGAAGTTCAATATCTTTCGATGGGCTAAATATCGGAGCGGATATTTACTTTGAAGCCAACAAGCTTCCAAGCCCAAACTTGGAGTTTATCAACCTAAAATTACCAGGGGAAACGAAGGGTAGCAATCGTTCTTTACTCGATCTTATTAATAACGTACAGGTTCAGGAATGGATAACCATTTGCTTTAGTGTGCTGGCTACCCAACTTTCAAACTTAAACCAGGGAGATCATACTGCCGCCAATATTATCAATAGTTTCCTAGAGCTATTGGGACTAATTGGTGATACCCCAGCACTAGATTGGTCGGAATTAGAAAAAGAGCCCGCCACTGAATTTATACAATGGTTCCGAAAGATTGGAGGTTCAGCAGAGAACTTGAAGCATTGGATGTACGATTGGTACTGCCTATTTAATGGGGTTGACCCGATCAGTACGTCAGCTAGTGAAGATGCCGTTCAAGGAAGTGGCACTTCGGACGCTCCGTTCCGAATTAAAATACAAGAAATTAAGGTGTCAGATACATTGAGCCTTGACCTCTATTTTAGTCTATGGACCAGCGTCGACAAATCTGGCAATCTAAATCTTTTTCCCGGCTTGATGCTAACCAGCACTCCTTTCGTTCCTGTGGAAGAGCAGCCCTTAGGGATACAAGTAATTGCAGAACTAGACCTTCTAGAGTTTGAATTGTCCCCTTCTAACACGGCCACTATTGAATTTTTCCCCTCCTTTGATGTCAAGCTCAGTGCAGTTAACATAACTGCTGGAAAGCCACTGATAGCAGCCACTATAGCCGATGTACCCTTTAGTCTAGGTGAAATTCACTTAGGGTTCCAGTATGAGAATGCAGATAGTGCCATTCCTATGCCGTTTTTCCAGTTGGTCAATGTGCAGTCAGGAGATCAAGGATCCTGGCCAGTTATTGACATGAGTAATCTAAGTGTGCAGACGGTCGTAGAAGCTATAGAACCTATTATCAAAGCAAAATTGGAGGAGATGTTTCCCTCCGATAGTAAAAATCAAATAGTTCCTAATTTAAGTGCCGTGCTGGCATTGATGTCTCCTCCGGCTTTTGCCGGAGGAGCTTGGCCGCTTGAGGACGATCTTCTACTAGGGAGTAGTGGGTTGAAACTTTTGGTCAATGATCCTCTCTCCGCTTTGGGCGCATATTACACCCGTTGCCTGAAGACACAAGCAGATGGGAAAGTAGCTTGGGCCTATATGATGCCTGCTTTCGTTCAGACCTTAGGTGGCTCAGGTACTAACCTAACTGGAACGGGAACAACTACTGATCCTTGGCAAGTCGAGATTCTTTCCATTGGGGATGCGGTAGCTTATTTGCAGACCTGGGATACCAGTGGCAAACAGGAAACTCTTGCCATTGGTTTTTCCTTTAGCGTCCCGATCACTATCGCTGAAGTAGAAGCTACGGTCGGTATCAGGACGAGTTTGCTTTCGCTTGAGCTCCCTGCTGAGGATGGTACTGGAAGTTACGATGCCAGCTGGTTTCAATTCGTCTGTGCCTCGCTAAAACTGACCGGAGAAAATGGAGGGGCCATTGCTCCGCCAGCCCTAGCTGGGTTATCTCTAAAAATTCAGGATTTTCTTTTTGAGACTGGCTGGAATGCTACAGCGCATTTTTATGCTTCTGCTGCGCTAGAAAAGGTCCAATTGAGTGCCACAGGCCTCAGCACCATTGATTTAGGTACAATAGAATTATCATCTTCAGCCTGGGATAAAAGCCAACTCCAAAAGTTTGCACCAGCTATTCTCAATAGTCTAGGTTTGCTCTTGATGGAACATGGAGGCAAAATTGGCGTGGGATTGACAGGGCTTCTAGGTTTGATTCCTAGCTTAGATCAGCTTTTTGACGGCCAACAACAGCAATCTGATTACTCCTTTCCGATTCCAGAGGGTCTAAAATTACCTAGCTCCTGGCCGGAGTTCAAATTGGACAATCTAAGTAACCCATGGATTGATGTCAAAAACCAAATCGCCGCCCTTCTTGCTGGCAAAGGCACTACGATGGAGCCAGCTATGCAATTGCTGGGTTGGTCCTTTACGGGCACTTTGCCTAAAGTACCAGCTATCACTCCTGCTGGAGACTTAACAGACCCCTGGTCTGTGATGTTAACAGATATCTGGGATGTCGAGGTCTTGAGCTGGTTGGGGGCCAATAATCAAATCGGTTTTGGATTACGGAGAAGCTACAATAAAACGGCGGATGAGAATGTAGAGCTCAATTTACAGCTACGTTTGGATATACCTGGTTTTGTAGTACCAACGAATATACTTTCCGAGGCTGAGGAGTCGGAACCTGTATTACCAAGCTTCTGGATAATGGCTAGTTGCACCAATCCTACTAGCGGACAGCCCTTATTGCCACAAAATTCTAGTGGAATAGAAATTGGTAGCATGCAGATGGGAGCTCGAGCGAGTATTGATGGGGGGGATTTTGAGTATGGTATGACCTTTGCTTTCTTGCAAAGCAAATTCTCAGCGAATGCCCAGTTACAGACCATAGCGCTCAGCAAAGATCCTAACTCACCGAAATACACTTGTACCAACGGTATGCAAGTCATAGAAGGTCTTACCAATACCTTCATGGATAAATTGACCGCTACCATTAACGCTGCTGCCGGGAAATTCCCACAACTGCAGGCCTGTTTAGATATCCTTAGCCTACTAGAAATTGTCGATAAAGGAAGTTCAAGCCCGGTCACCTATGGGATTAACCTGGGAGCTTGGGATGGACTGTTGGCCAATCCGGGAACCTATTTTGTTAACAAAGCTACTGCTGTACTAGAGGATGGGCAGAAGAATAGCGATTTCCTACAAGACCTGGCTACGCTATTGGGGTATCCTAATTTCAATCTCCCAAGCTCGGCCCAGGGAGTTCAATACCTATTGGCAGGCTTGGGTTTGTTGAAGCCTTACCCGAATGATTTGTTCGGGATAGTGATTGAAAACTGGGTTAAGTTGACTAAGGACCCGATCGCCTTCTTCCAAATTAGTATTCCGGCTCTCTTCAATAATCCAGATGCGTTGAAGCAGCTCATAAGTGAGCTAAAAACGATCACTAACCCTTCCACTGATATTTTCAGTGTAGATAATACCGGGTATATAGTAACGGTTCAAACCCCTGTTGAGAAGCCTATCCAATTGGGTAGCGAAGTACTTTTGTTTGGCTCACTAGTCATCAATCTTAAAACGCTTTCCATGACCTTCCAATTAGGGTCGGGCGTTTATTTACTAAATAGTGCTATCGCATTTCAATTTACCCCTAGCTATTCCAATGGCACACTTTCGGCTGATTATGCCTTTGTATTGGAAGGGCTTCCAGGGGTGGAGCCGGTGGCTTTCCCACCTCTAGACCTTTATCCCTTTCCGCAAGATTCAAGCGCATATCTGCAACAGATTGGTTGGCAAGCTTTGGTTTCCCTGCTATCTACCTTTGCCGTTAACGTTCTGAATAGTTTTGTGGTGCCGTCCCACCCTACAGTCTTGAAGATTTTTGGAGTCCTTGGCTTAACCGTTGAAGAGGAGAAAGCTCAAAAAGAGAAGATTAAACCATTAGCCGGCATCTTCCAGAATCCTATAGCCTGGATGCTAAGCCCCCCAGTTTTAGGCGATGGTAGTGGTGGCTTGGATCTGACCAAATTTGGACAGCTACTTTATGCCTTAACAGATGCAGCAGGGATCGGAAGTCAGGTCAAACTAGCCCCATATGACGATAGCGGTAAAAAAGATGGTGTACAGCTGACCGGTTTACCCTATGGTGTAGCTTTCTATTTTACTTCCAACGATACTTCGGGGGCTACCTTAAAAGCAGCTTTTGCACCAGCTTTCAGTAGTCCTGCTCCGGCCATCACCATGGAAGCAGGCTTGAGTTTTGGGCTTAGTAAAGGAGTAAACTTATTGGGTAACAGTAGCTTACAGTTCAATCTAGGCCCGGTAGGTAGCGAGGAAGATACCTTTATAAAACTGGAAGCCCAGTACGAAAAAGAGGCCTTCAGTCTGATTATTCAAGGACAATACGAAAAGCAGGCTTTCACCCCCATAAAGCTGGTCCCATTTGGTGGATTAAATCAATTTATCCCAGGATCAGGTACGGTGCAGGCCCTACTTGAGTTTGCCGGGGATAAGTTATTTGGAGCCCTGCAGAATTATATCAATGATCATGGTACGGATACGCTAGTTCAATTAATTCAGGCTATTCAAAAGATCTCTAATATCAACTCTGGAAAGGATCTTCTCGATTTCTTTTCCAACATTAAACAGGATCCACTTGCACCCTTTAAATCGGGGCAAATCAAGAATACTATTAGTGGTATCAATGACTTAGTTACTAATATCCTAAAACTAGATGGATTTAGTATTGCTTCTTCCGGAACCCTCTTGGAATATAAACACAGCCTTCCAGGAGATTCTGCCAATGAAATCGTGGTTTTCGTTGGGAATCAAAGCTTTGAGGGACAAAATGAGGTGTTTGGCTTGTGGGTACAACCCGCAGTTAAGTTTAAGTGGCTAGTATGTGGTTTGGCTAACTCCGGCGTCGGCGTAAGCCTCGATGGTAAAGATGACCTGGTCTATAGCGTGGAGATTGATTTAGGACTAGACCTAAGTAGCGAACCTATCGCTGGTTTACCGTCCCCCATTATGGCACTGGCCTTTTCAGGAACAGGGACTAGTTTTACCGGCCCTATTATGCAGGTTTATCCGATCAGTAAATCCACAGATAAGGGAACCTTGTTGATCGATCTGATACCCACGCCTGCATTAGAGATTGTCGGTCAAGGAACGGTTAGTGTGGGCGAATGGCTGGAGCAATTGGCTGTCAAATTCTTAGTCCCATTTGCCGCCAATTTGGCACTTTCCACCAAAGAAGTAGAAGATTTCTTAGATCAACAGCATATTGGTAGTACGGATGTCACACCTGGAGCAGTACTGACTAAATGGGGGCTAATTTCGAAGACTGATGGAACCTATTCTCTTGCTGATCTAAGCAGTTTTTATAAAGACAATGGGGAAGCCAAAGGGGTAGTAACCAAACTTATTTTTAGTGCCTTTAGCTTATTGAATGGCAAGACCATATTTAGCCTTACCAATCCGAAAGGAAAGATTGCCGTAGCTGCTGATGACACCGAAAAACTATATGGACTAACTGTTCAACTACAAGATATTGTAGTGACTTCAGGAAATGGCGGGAAGTCTCCTAAGCTTAGCTTCCAGTTAGGCAAATGGTTTGCTGACCAAAAAGCTGGACAAAACTGGATTAACAATACCGAAGAAGAGCCAGGCTTGACCTTCTACTTTATCCAGGAAACTGGAGATAATACTTTTGACTTTCATCCGCGCTTGGATCTCACCAGCGTTGGATTGGATTTTGAAGGAGCTAATGAGAAAACACCTCTAGTAGATGTAAAAGGAGCTTCCATTCAAGCTATTGAACCGAGAGCTTATCTTTCCATGGATTTCAATGGAGGAAGCCCCAAAATTGCTTATGGTGTGGCTATGTACCTACAGCAAATAGGTTTTCCTGTAGGTCCAGGCTTTGATAACTCTAGTGGAAGCAAAACCAATCCTGTCGCTCAAAACCTGCTAGCTTCTGGTGAGAATAGCAGTGGGAAAACGGCTGCTATTAATCCGGCTTTTTCCTTTTCAACCAGCTATGTTTCTAATGCTGCCAGTGATCCATTCAACTTCCAATTCTACAATTCAGACGGTTCACCAACGGAACAAATCTGGATCCCGATTCAAAGAGCCTTCGGCCCTCTACAAGCCAGAAAGATTGGTTTTGGTTGGATTAAGGCCGATTATTTATTGGAGTTACTATTTGATGGTAAAGTATCTCTAGCAGGCTTGGCCGTTGATTTACAAGAGTTGGAAATTGGTGTTCCTGTAAAGACACCAACAGCCTTTGATGATTATGTCCTGGATCTGGCGGGTATAGATGTTTCCTTCCAAGGTGGGCCGGTAACGATCAGTGGAGGTTTCCTAAAACTTGGAAGTGGTCAGGATGTACAATATGTCGGAGCTGCTTTATTAAAGGCACTGCAATTTTCTTTAGGTGCATTTGGAGCTTACGGTACGGTTACGGATGATCAAGGAAATAAAGCCCCATCCCTATTTATCTTTGCCTACTTGGATACTCCTCTTGGAGGACCTCCTGCCTTCTTTCTAACAGGCTTATCGGGCGGATTTGGCTATAATCGAAGTGTTAAACTTCCCGCCAATACTGCCGATATTGCTACTTATCCCATGATTGCGGGGATTAGCAATCCAGCAACATTAGGTGGTCAGAATGGAAATGCCCCCAGCGGTACGCAGGTCCTAGAAAAATTAGGAAACGAGTGGTTCAAGCCGACTCGGGGAGTGTACTGGGTCGCAGCAGGAATAAAGTTCACTTCTTTTGAATTGGTGCACTCTAATGCAGTAGTAATTATCCAATTTGGCAACCAATTTGAAATCGACCTGATTGGAACCTCTGCCATTGAATTACCTAAATCAGGCCTTTCGTATCTGAATGCCGAATTGGCCTTTAAGGTAGTTTTTAATCCTGATGTGGGGATATTTATGGCAGAAGCAGTGCTGACTGAGAATTCGTGGGTGATCGTCCCTGAGTGTAAATTGACGGGTGGTTTTGCCTTTTATGTGTGGTTTAAAAATCAGTCCAGCGGCGCCTCCGCTGGAGAGTTTGTTGTTACTTTAGGCGGTTATTATTCAGGCTGGACGCCCCCGTCCTACTATCCGACAGTTCCCAGGGTAGGATTTAACTGGCATTTCTCTGATGTGATTAATATCACAGGCGGTTTATACTTTGCTATGACGCCTTCAGCTGTCATGGCGGGAGGAAATTTGAATGCCGTATATGAGACTGGACCTGTTAAAGCCTGGTTCAATGCTTTTGCCGACTTTTTTATGTCTTGGAAACCCTTCCACTACAATATCCGAATCGGAGTTGATATCGGAGCGAAGGCATGGATTTTCAAGGTAGAGTTGGGATGTGATCTCGAGCTATGGGGACCACAGATGGCCGGTAAAGCCCGTGTAAGTTGGTATGTCATTTCCTTCACGATTACCTTTGGAGACCAATCGACCTCAAAGGATCAGACGCAGCTGATTGGATGGGGAGATTTCACCGAGGCATTCCTTCCTCAACCACAGGCACCTGCTCCTCCTCCGAGCTCTGAAGTTTCGAGCTCGGATGGTCCTAAACCAGCCTTAAAGGATGCACCAGTGGCGGTTCAACAAGTGACCAAAACGATAGTTGGTGCTGGGCTATTGAAAGAAGAAACAGACGATGCAGGAGTAAAAACCTGGTTGGTGAGAGCAGACCAATTCGCCTTTGATGTTCAATCAGCCGCACCGCTGAATGCGATTACTTTTACGAGCTCCGATGGACATCCAAAAGATCCACTCCTCGGTACTACTGACTTTGGCGTGAAACCCGTCGGATCTGTAGTGTTTTCGTCTAAAAATTACAATGCCAATCCAGATCAAATGGACAAGATATCCTATCTGGATATCTCACTTCTATACTATGGTAGTCCTTCCGATGTAGATGATTGGTCTTGGGATAATACGCTGGCAGATGGAAACGTACCCGCCTCCATGTGGGATACAGTGAATAATGGTAAAGCTGAAGCTGGTAGCAACATGATCAAAGGAGTAGTAGTAGGACTTCAGTCCGTTACCCCTACGGTGAAGGAACCCTATGGTGGTCTACCCACTTTAGAAATGAGTGTACTAGGTTACTCACCTATTGCTCGCCGAGGATTGCCGCTCTACAGCCGACCACAATTGACCGATACAGGGACAGTGGCCCAAGATGACCAGTCTTTAAGTTTGATTGAATCTACCGTAATGAGTGCGGATGTAGTAGATTATCGAGCAGAAGTAATTGACTCGCTGGTGGCCCTAGGCATTTCATTGGCATATGATGGCAACTTAGATCAGATGGCTGCTTTTGCTACTACTACTTTCCAAGCTCCGCCGCTGGTCGGAAAACTGGGGGCTATAGGAGAAATAGCCAGTACTGCTAGCCCTGGTTTGACTTTAACACCAAATCCAGCTAAGCGAATCCCTAGTCATCATGAAGATACGGACTTTCAAGATCAGGCGAAAAAGGCGGTAGTAAGGGCAAGAATTCATCAAATAGCTACTCCCCTAAAAACGCACAAATCTCATCTTTCTTTCGGCTTACCTCAAGGAATTCCGCTCGCCCTTTCGGATGGAACAGTGTTCCGGAGCAAATACCCTGGGGGTAAATACGCTTTAGCTGGAACTGGAGAGGCTTCATCAGACCTGGAGAAGGGGACTAATCTGAGTCTTACTCCGGGGCAATCGCTAATCCTTTCACTCCCAGACACAGCGAAGAAGAGTAGACTGAAAATCAAGGCATTAAAAACAGCACTTCGCGTAGTAGCATTTGATCGCCACCAGCAATTAATCTTAGATGAAGCCTTGTCATCAGCAAGAGCTTCTCTGACTCTGCCGAACGAAGCAAGCCGCTTGGTTTTAAGCGCGAGGCTACCGGAGCAGGATGTCAAATTTAATGCTAGTGGATGGCACCGGCACTCCTCATTGATATTAGCGAATGCCAATGCACTAATCGGGGAAGGAGTGGTGATAATTCCAGATCATCCCTGTCGGATCAGCAACCGTCAATTTAATGTAGAGGAAGGCCTAGTTCGCGCTGGACATATGATAACTCGTAATAAACGGCGCATTGGGGATGGAGAGCCAGTCCGAGCAGGAATTAAGACGGTTTTTCCTGATAAGCTGGCTACCATTGCCGTTTTAGTGAGTTCCGAGCTTCCTATTGATTGCGATGACTCGCTGATAGCAGCTTCTATACGTTTAAGGATACCCATTTCCAACCCAAAGAGAACCGCTTGGGACTATCAAGTGCAAAAAGCCCATTCCGTGATTGGGGAAGGTAGCAACAGAGTCCTCCTATATCGAGTTCCAAAGTTCATTTATGGGGATCGACTGGAAGTGGTGGTTGATTCTAGTGGAGATTGGTATCAAACTGGCCTTCTAGGTTTTAAAGAACACAGTAAGAAGGTATTGGAAAATTGGGAAGACCTATCCCTTATGAACTCGCTACCTGACAATTTTGAGCATATGGATAGCGTAACTAGCTTCTCCTTGCAGTTTTGAGCATTTCATTCATTAAAAACAAGAAAAACGCTATACATGGCATCCAAGAAAAAGAAGATAGTAGTAGGGGATAATCTACAGAATGGTTCTTTAGATCTATATGATTATTGTCGCCCAGCACTTGAGTCCGGTTCATGGACCATCTCCACGACCCAAAACTTGGTTTGGAAGGAGAAGATTACAGGAGGGAAGCAATCATATAGTCGCACCCAGGATTTTGAAGTAGCTGGCCCGAGATTCACGATGAATCCCCAAGATGTTCATGCAGTTTATCCACCTGCCAGTGGCCAGGGATATTACGACAATATTTTCCCACATATTGTCTTAAATAAACGGACGCTACCTTGGGAAAGAACCATTGATGATCAAGCTGTAGATCCTGATAATATTGTTCCCTGGATGGCGTTGATGGTCATCGAGGAATCAGAAATTGTAGCACAAAGTGGAAAAAAGCAGCAACCACAAAGTTTGACTGTCCAGGATCTTATCCAACCACCAAGTTCCATTTTAGGGCCGCAAAACCTTAAAGGAGTTACCGCAGATGATTTAAAAGAATCCTGTTATACCGTTGATGTAGATGCCAAGACCTTTATGGCAATTGTACCGGCAGAAAATGAACTCCCTTATTTATCGCACTGTCGTAAAGTAGACCTAACGCAAAAGGAACTTTTTGCGGAAGTAAGTACAGAAGATGGAGAAGGTTGGTTTTCTGTGGTTGTGGCGAATCGTATGCCTAGCAGCGGCGCCAAAGCCTATGCTTGCCTCGTCTCTTTGGAAGGATTTAGCGATTACTTGTACGGAGCAGCTGATGCCAGTAAAGTGGAAAATTACACTGCTGTAAGATTGGCAGTATTGGGCTTTTGGAACTTTACGGTGCTGGACAGGAATACGCCGAGCTTTGCCTACTTACTCAATAATCTGGATTCTTGTAGCCTGAAAATGCCTCAGGTGCCAAGCGGTGCCAAGGAAGGAACGCCCGCAGCTTTTGTAACGGATGCCCTGAGTGACGGGTATATTCCGATGACCTATGAGACGCGTGTTGGCGAGAAGACAGTGGCTTGGTATCGTGGCCCATTTTCACCTGTGATACTTAAGGAAAATACAGATATCCTACCCTTTTTCAGTGCAGAGTCTGCCATGATCTATGATCAAAGCACGGGGATGTTTGACCAATCTTATGCTGCTGCATGGCAGATCGGTCGTTTGTTGGCGCTTTCTGACCAGGCCTTCTCACAGGGTTTGTTGGAATGGCGCAGAGAACAAAATCAAAAGAACTATGCTGCCTGGAAGCAAGATAACCTCTCTGAGGGCATGAAGTCCCTATTGGAGATTCCAACAGATTCCCTGGAATTGGTTCCTACTGCCGAATTACACAAAAAAATGCGGGATTTACTGGCCAAGAAACTGGCAGGCCAATTAGTGCCACTTGATGGTAAGCCCGTGCTTAAAACAGCAGATCCCACAGGCTTCCAAAATAGAAAGGAAGGTCTACCTGGGGTCCTTTCTAAGGAAGAATTGGCACAGGGACTAGAAGAGGAAAAAGGCCTTCTCCAGATCCTTACCGATAAATTATTCAAGCATTCCTAACATCCCAATGTGATATGACATTTTTACCTACCAACGAACAATTCCTGCAGCAAATCAAGGATTTAAATGCCGAAATGCTGTCGGATTCCTCTGGAATTTTACCTGATGACTTGCCGCAGGACCTGGTAGATTGGTTGACCCAACTCGCGCTTTTGTATGGTGTCCCCTTTGATAACCTGGTTCCCAATCCAGCTCTGTTGCCCATGGAATCCATACGGTTCTTCTACGTAGACCAAAACTGGGTAAATAGCATTTTAGATGGTGCACTTAGCATCGGCATTCAAACCAGTAGGGACCTGGCTATTCAGATTCAAAAAAGTGAGTCTACTAAAGCAAAAGCCAAGCAATCCAGTTCTGTGTTGAGAAAGAAGGCGCTAAAGCAAACAAACTTAGACGCTACCGATCCTACAATTCCAATGGCCGGTATGTTATTGCGATCCGAGGTAGTTAGTGGTTGGCCAGGGCTGGAGGTGATGGCTTACTCAGATACGGTGTATCCTCCTCAAAACCTCATCGCCACCTTGCGCATGGAACGTCTATCGCCAGACGTACTGCTCTGTTTATTTGCTGAGGTGCCCAAACAAGTGATTGTGGCAGAGCCGAAGGAAGGCTTGCGATTCGGCCTTATCCCAGGCCAAACAGCAGGGGAATACTTGATCCAGCCTCGGTTTCTAGGAGGTTCAACTGCCCATCCTACAGGAAAACCTTCTGCTAATGAACCTTCTGAATATGCACAAGCCCAGTTTCGCAATGATAAACAGGTAATTGATGTTTTAAAAACCATCAATAAAAGTGGAGTGGGTCTTAAAGCCGTTCTCGATGCTACTGGAGTAGAACTTCCTGCTACTGGATTTCATGCTGCTGCTTTTGCAGTGGAAATGATCTTTACGGCAGAGAATGCCACCTTTACTTTGGATGAATCTTCTCTGTGCGAGCCTGATGTAGGATGTCCACCTTCCTGTACTTCGAAATAAGCCTTTTAAACCGAACATCATTTCAAAAGCTAACTCATGTCAGATAATATTCTTTGGAAAGGTCCAAGACTTTTAATTCCTATGAAAGTTGAGGCTTTGGTCATGACTCAGGCATCTGTTCTTCAAACCTGGTCATTACATGCTAACCAATTTAGTAATATCAATTCTTTTAACGATGTGTTTCCCGATCTTTCCACGGCCAGTAATGATCAAGAGAAACCAGGTCTAGGGGTGACTCTCCATTGGTCCTTACCTGATGGCTTTAATCATGGAACGGAAGATGAGAACTCTGGAGATATTATATATCCGAGAGTGCCAAATCGATGGCTAGTGCTCAGAAATGGAAGCAAGCCTACTGCCTGGATCATTTTTAGTGATAAGATTCTCACTGAAGGCGGTAACCAATATCCAGACTTTTCTGCAACTTCCTACTTTGTCTATATTGGAGACATGGAGGCCTTAAGTAGCTGGCAGGGTGGATCGGTAGGTGATACGGTGGCCTTGAAAGCCATTGGGTATCAGAATCCCAGCTTTACGGCTTACACGGCCAACTTGAATAATGTTTTTAGTTTCTATGATGAACTAAGTGATCTGCAAAATACAGCAGATAAGCTAAGCTATAGTGTGTATGGTTGGTATGCAAATCCCTCCAATGATCTTTTGAATAATTGGAGCACCGAGCCGGACTGGGAAAATCTTATGGATGATAAGAAGTGGTCGATCGGGGAAGGAACTAATTATCAAACAGATTTGACCATTGCTCAAGCTGCTGCTAAGGCCTGGTTTGAAGCCAAGCAAATTCCCCTAATGGATGGTTTACAGGGTGAATATCCTGCTCAAACCCTCTGTCACGGGTTTGTATTTGATGTGAATTGGTTGGGTTATCAAGGGAAGTTGCAGTCGGGGGTTCCCGATTATGACGGCGTACCCAATAAGGAAATGTCCGAACTCCCGCAAATAGCACTAGGCAATACGTCAATTGATGCTTTTTCAGAATTAATTGAACGAGAATTATATTGGAATAATACTCCGATGACTGGCGTAGCACAGTTCTTGCAAAAATTCCAATATAATCTTCTAAATGATCAGCTACCGCCAAGCCAGGACTTTACCTTTATAAAAGATGTTCACGATGCTTGGTTTGGTTCTCAAAATAGAGGTAAGTATTGGTCTATAGTTGACCCGAATTCCCCTGACCCGCCGGAATTATCAAGTGATCTGCAGACGGAGTTGGATAATTTGAATACCATGCAAGCCTCCTATCAACAGAACCAGAGGTCCTTACTGAAAGGGCAACGCTATCTATATACGCTTTGGTGGAAGGAAGGATGGGCCAATGGGCCCCATCCATTTGATCCCCCACCAAACAAAGAGGAGATCGTGGCTCGAATCAATGACAGCCTTTCTACTACCAATCCGCAATCGGACTATTCGCAAATTGCAAAACTCCAACAAGAGGTACAGAGCGCCCCTTCAGCCATTCAAACTCAGATCGATAAAGTAAAGGGTTTGTTGACTGGTGACCTGGAATTACTCGAACAAACGGACGAAAAATTCTGGAGGGCCAATGCGCCAGTTGTAATGATTTACAAGGGCGGCCGATCCTATAAGTATGGAGCAGATGGGCGATTTTCTCCCGATGGCCTATTGTTTACTCGTTTCACAGGGCAAACGATTACCGGAATCAAAGTCACTACACAAAGCGGGAAAAGCATTATAATCGATCAATCTAACATCGATATTCCGTATCCGGACTCCTTCCAAAATAATGCTTACTTGCCGAAGGATGTCTTGGACATGTGTGTTGACCTGTGGATCGAAAATTACTTTTTAGATACGAACAATGCCTCCGCTATTGCAGAAAAAGCATTGAGCTTGTTGAATGAACCTGCCGATCCAAGCCTTGCTGATACGGTAAAGACACAGCAGACCTTGATTTGGAATAAGGAGGTACACGGTATTGATGATCAAACAATTGCTGCGGCATCCGGCCTACAAAACCCGCCAGATCCAACAAAAATCCCTTCTTTGATTGGTGTTAATCCTTGGACCCCTCCTTGGTCCCCTTTATACCTCAGCTGGGAGATCACTTGGTATCCTTCCTATACTGATCCTGCGAAGGCCCTGGAGAATTGGAGTTTTGACCCCAAAACCTTACAATACATTTGGAATGATAGTGCAAGCATTGACAAAAATAATGGGGTGACCTTAAAATGGAACACCGTTTTGACTCCTCAATCTTCAGAGGTTTTAGAGCAGAAATTGGGGCAATATTTAGATCAACATCAGGAAGAGTATCAGGATCTGATCAACTTTCTGGACGATGTGGCCCATTGGGACTTTTTATCCCAGGCCATGACAGGTATTGATGATATGTGGATTGGCTATAACCACTTGCAGCTCAATCAAATCACTGATAATGACAGCCTGAAAAACCTGGTTCAAGATCAGGATCGGCTGTCTCCTTTGTTAAACCTGGAAAAAACAAATCCATTTCTTCCCATCAGAGCGGGGCATTTCCAAATCAATCAAATCTGGATCGTAGATGACTTTGGACAGGTTTTTAGTGCCTCAAATGCCAACGGGACGCAGCCAGAGAATTATGTGCCAGTGCTTGGGGAGGGATTGGTTTATGATAAGGATCCTTCCATCATTCAAATGCCACCTAGGATCGTACAAGGAACGAAATTGCTATTTCGGCTGGTTTCTTCCAAGAATAAAGAGGATGAAACCTATCAAAATCCCGGGGCCAATCCAGTGAGTGGTTGGATTCTTCCCAATCACCTAGACAAAGGCTTAACCGTATATGCTGCGGATGGGACCCTCCTAGGTGAGATACTATTGGTGGGCGGGACTTCTGATCGTCGACTGAGATGGGACCCTCGTCCTGGTACAGGGCAAGTGGCTGTAGGAACACCTTTAGCAGATCAAATTCAGGATAAACACTTATTGGATTTTGTAGAGGGATTAATTAATAATGAGAACAGTGCACAGGCATTTAGCGATTTTATTCAGGTTATAGATGAGACCTTATGGACGATTGATCCACTCGGGGGAAGGGGTAAATCCAATCTTTCTGTCCTGGTAGGCAGACCCCTTGCTCTAGTTAGAGCTAAATTACAATACCAGTTATCTGGAGATCTTTTGTACGATCAAAGTTGGGAAAATACGGCACTCAAGGTTACTGGAGGTTACGAAGAACTGGAACTACCTGTTCAATTAGGCACACTACTGGATACGGAAGATGGGCTTCTAGGATTTTTCCCGGCAGATGACTACAGTCAATTTCACTCGGTACATCAATCGGAGTTGGTAAATCCAGAAAGCGACTATATCATTAATAAGCCGGTTCAGTTAGGCTTAGATCAGAAGGCAGCCTGGGTAACGATGATCCTAGATCCAAGGGGGAGAGTAAACGCTATTTCGGGTGTTTTACCGATTCAGGAACTGCTTCTGCCGGATCGTTTTGTGGATGGCCCTTTGCAAGCCATGCAAGTCACATTTAGAACAGGGCCGCTAATCACAGCAGCGGACAATATTCGTATGCCTATGCCCGCCGAAATTCATGGCAAATGGTCGTGGATACAACACACGGGAATTACCGTATGGGAAGAAACTACCCAATTGGAGGCTGCTAATTATCAGGCCCAATTAAATCAGGAAACCAACGTACTCAAAGAAGGTTGGCTTAAGCTTTCAGACGCCTTGGGAGCAGAGGAGGAAGTTTAATTTTCAATTCATAAAACCATTAAATTCAATTATTATGACGGATTCAGCTTATTGGACTATTCAACAATTCAGCGACTATGAGCAAGGGCAAGAGGGGGGTGAAATGAGTATGCAATTGGTTTGTAAAAATGTCCCAACTGGCACTAAGGTGGGGTTTGTCTCTAGCACTCCTGGGCCATCCCCAATCTTACATTTGCCAGAAACAGAAATTCCAAGCGAGAATTATATAATTGGGATGGATACAAAGATCCCTGACAACTGGTCCGCTTCAATTCTTTACTATGCAACTACACCCAGTGGCGAATGGCCGGCGAACGCTGAGATGTCATTGAGAGCAACCTATGTAGTTTCAAGTGTGAAATAAATTTGATTCTAGCGGGATTCAAGGCTGTTTCGATCCATAACCAATACCTATAATAGTTTCCTTTTTAAGTTACTACCGGGCAGTTTAAGCTAATTCATTCAAGCCTGTGATTTTCACTGCTTTGAACAGGAAACGCTTTCGATTCAACACACAAAAAACAATTGATATGTCTGATCCAAGCTCAGAATTAAAATATACCGTATCGCCCACACAAATCTATTATACGCGGGATGCCAGTGGCAAGAATCCCTCTATTGTCATTTTGACTGTAACTGTAACCCCAGCAGACCCTACTGTAGATACTGTCGATTGTTCATACATCGGATTAAAAATACAAGTAGGATCCGGAATAAATGACTTGGTATCTACTACAAATGCAGGCAAGATTTCCCCGCAAAGTAATCAACCCTCCCTGTGGAAGTTTACCCAGGGAGCACAAAACGATGAGTTTATTGCACAACCCATCGCACCAAACAAGGGAATTAGCAAAGATAATCCGCTAACGCTGCAATTGGCGAATATTTGGGTGAATGATCAAGGCCCAGGTTCTACTACGCTCTCCCTCACTGATCCTTTCTTAGGCAGTGGGAAGTATATTGACAAGGAGATAAATAAGGTAGCATCCCAGTTGAGTATTGATAGCCTAAATGTAAAGCCACCAAATGTTCAAGCAGGTGGAACAACGGAAATCACTTGGTCTACTACTGCTGCCGCACAGGTTACTTTGCAGCCGCAGATCTATTATAAGTGGGAAGGAAATAAGAAGGTGTATAATCCTGAAATCAATACTACCGATACGGTATATGCTGATGTAAAGGAGACTACAACCTTTACCTTGTTTGCACAAGGACAGGGCCCCGTTGTATCTGCACAGAAGACAGTTAGTGTAGATCCTGTCAAGATTGAATATTTCACGCCAAGTTCAAGCCTGGTAAATGCTGGAGCCAAAATAGATCTGAGTTGGGAGGCCATTAATGCTGAATCTTGCTCGATTACCCCGGGTAACTATGATAATCTTAACATAAAAGACACGCTCAGTGATGTTCAGGTATGGAGTGATACCACTTTTACATTGACTGCTACCTCCTTGGCAGGGACTACGCAAAATCTTCCTAAGCAAGTCGATGTTAATCCGGTCAAGATTAGTTCTTTCACCGCCTCGCCTTCTTCTGGCTTAAGAGCGGGCGACGAATTGACCTTGTCCTGGAATATAGTATCGGCAAATGCGGGGAATATTGCCCCTTCCGTGGGGGATTTATCTCAAAGCCAACTTGCTTCATCTTCCACACAGCTGAAACCATCGCAGGAAACCACCTATGTGCTAACAGCACAAGGCAAAGGTGGGCCGCTGTCATCTAGTGTGCGGATCATGCCCATGCGATTGGGCTGGTATCCTTATTCCACCAACAATGGCCCTTTCAGCACCTTTACCAATCGACCGGTATTAATCAACTTTAAGGATGAAGTTTGGGCTATGGCTGGGGGGCCTAGCAATGTGGTATACCACTCCTTTAACGGCAACGATTGGCAGATTGCGACAAACGGGGCTCCGTGGAAACAACGTATTAAGGCTACGGGCATATCCTTTAATAACAAGATGTGGTTGTTGGGTGGACAAGATAGCAATGGAGCGGTTTTGAATGATGTCTGGAGCTCGGAAGATGGTGAAAATTGGACTTGTGTACAGGCGAGTGCCGACTGGAGTGCACGCCGTAGTTTAGGTTGTTTTATCATTGGTACTGAACTCTATATTGCCGGAGGTATTGACAGCACGGGAGCAGGCTTGAGAGATGTATGGAAGACCACCGATGGAGAGAGCTGGACTGCTGTGGATTCGGCTGCCTTCCCGACGGGTAAGGCTGCTTTTGCTACTGCTGCCTTCGATGGTAAGATTTACATATTGGGCGGTTTGAACGGTGGAGATGAAAACTCAGGCACAGTAACCAATCAGGTCCTGTTTTCGACGGACGGGATCACTTGGAATTTCGGGCGGTCAAGTAAGTGGTTGCCTCGATATGAGTGTAATGCTGAAGCCATCGGTCATTATCTGTATCTCAGTGGAGGATTGGATCAATTGGGTAAGCCCATTAGTGATCTTAATATTTTAGATGATGATGGGAATTGGAGTATATCTGCAGGCCCACCTTGGAAAAATATTATTACCTCATCTGTAAACTATCAAGACGCATTTTGGATGGTCGGCGGGGCGGAGATTCCCGATCAGGGGGATAGTGTCCCCAATACAAGTGTATGGGCCTATGCTCCTAGTTTGGATTAGCCTTCGTATAGCTATAGAGAAATATTAAGACAAGTAGAGGTAGCGCATTTACAAATGAATGATGTTTGATGCCCTAGTGCTTACGGTACAGTAAGGGCCTGGGGTTGTATTGGATTTACATCAGTATCGAACGATAAAATCTTGAGAAACAAACTAATTAATCTTAAACCTTAAACGCATTATTATGGCAGATTCTTCCAAGTATTTAGGTATGTTCCTCCGTTCAACTTTAGGAGCTGACAATACCCTACCGAAGAAAGGCTCTCAGAGCCATTCTCCTGACCTGATCCCTTACGGGACTACCCCAGCATCTGATCCTAACAGCACGTTTGGAACTTCCAATTATGGTAAAGATCAAGGAAAAACACTTACGGGAAGTGGTCAGCCTGGTACACCAAACTATGTGTATATGAGAGCTTGGAATTATGGCTCAAAAACTTATACGGTGGAACCATTGTTATTTCATTCCCAATCTAACTTACTTTCTTATCCAGGTGACTGGGTACCCATTACTACCTCTTCAGCGGGTAAGGGAAAGAGCCCCACTATAACTGCTGAAGCTAACAAGTTAGGTGTGATCAGTGACCCCTTTATTTGGGATGTTGTAAATCCGGGCTCAGGTTGGCACTATTGTTTAATTGGCCTAGTACCTACACCTGGGTTGTTTGATCCTCAGACGATCCTTAATATCATTACTATCCAGGATTTAGCCACCTTGGTTTCTACCAATGGAGGTATGGCTTGGCGCAATGTCCAGGTAAACGCAAGCAATGATATCAACATCAGTAGACTGCAAGATTATAAGCAAGGAGCTCAGGGTGGGAAGATGAGTTTCATGGTGGAATGTACAAATGTACCTGCCAATAAGGGGATTAAGGTTTCTTTTAGTTGTGGGACAACCGGTCCTAATCCAATTATAAACCTGGATCCCGTAGAGGTTACTACTTCACCCAGTTTCAAAACGGGCATTACCACTACGATTCCCGCCAATTGGGAAGGAAATGTAGTCTTGAATATCACTGCTCCTGCTGGCACCAAAATGCCAAATGATGCATCCATAGCGATTCAGTCCACTTACGTCGTTAACAACGACAATGCCTTATTTCAAAAAGCCTTCACTTTAGAGGAAATCGGTGTACCTCATCCTGATGTGGCTAGGATGCAGATCATGCGACAGCTGTACAATGATGGACAGAGTTTGAAACTACAGCCTAGTCATGAACAATATCTTGAACAGTTACTTAGCTTGAGAGGTGGGTTCGGGCCTTCTGGCAGGACGGTAATAGTAGGGCAGAATACCCAAATCTGGCAAGATTAACATGCCGCTCCAGACCATACTCAAGTATCATTTTAGCAAGTTTTTAAAAACGTAAGATAATGGCAAAAAAGAAAAAAAGTCAGTACGAAGGAATTCTCATCAGAGCTTCCTTGAGTGATACAGGCGCTTTGCCCAGAACCGGTACGGTTTCCTGTTCTCCTGATGTCATTCCCTTTGGTGAACAAGCTGCATCTAACCCTAGCAAAGTTTTTATTACAAATTGGGACAAAGATCTTGGCGTAGCATTGACAGCGGAGAAACAAAATTTTGTATATGTCCGTGGAATAGAGACGTCCTGTACCGATTTTATCCAAAAGGACTGCTATGTCTTTTATTCAAAAGATTCAGAAATAGATGATCCTCAAAACTGGATAGGGAATCAACTTGCCACACAAAGCGGGGCCCAGAAAGTTTTGTTGACGGCCCAAAATGAAAGCAAAGTCGTAACGACAGATCCATTCATTTGGACTCCTCCAAATCCCACTGACGGTGAAACCTATAGTTTGATTGCTGTGTTGGTGGATGAAGGCGATTTCCCTTCTTTTGATGGAGTGAATGGAGATTGGGAAACTTATGTGGACAATAACGGTAATGTGGGATGGAATAAGGTGACCATCAAAGCCGTAGTACCTCCTCCGACTCCACCACTTCGATGGTCTACTACCTTTGACTATTCACAGGTAACCACTCAAACAGTTAGTTTTACACTCTTAGCTACTAATATACCCAAAGGAAGCGCTCTTAGTCTTTCTTCTGTAGCGGATGATGATAGTACCGGAACCCCAAGCGTTCCCATCAAAATCAATTCCACACGGGTGTCCACGTCACCTAGTTTCACCGTAGGTATTGATTCGAAAGTACCTGACGGATATAAGGCTAAGATCACCTTTAATCTCTATGCCGACAGCCCGCCAGAGGGAAGCAATGTGCAGTTCACTGCCTCCTACATCCCTTCAAACGAGCAAGGTGGTTCCGGCCCAGTGCATCCAGTGCTAATAGAGGCGGTAACAACAACCAACTAGGAATGAATAGAAAATGGTGAATTGCCCACTAACTAGGAACCGTCTGTTGCTTTCTAGTTGTCGAGACGTTTCTGTGCTGAAAGCGATAGATTTCCACTGATTAGAGGGCGCGGAAGTACAGTAGCTGATCAGGCAAACTGACCAGCGCTGTACTCCCTTTAGCTTGACTTTGATTCCGCCATTTTTTACTCCTTATGTATCTATTTTTTAACCATTTCAAGCCTGTGTCTATGAAAAGCGCTATAGATCCGGTATATCCTCCTCTACGCTGGCAAACTACCTTTCTCTATCAACAGGGACAGGATGCTTTAAAAATGCAGTTTGATCTCATTTGTGAACATATTCCAGTGAATTCCTATATAAGTTTCTCTTCAGATACGGATGGCCCAAGCCCTACCATTGAGTTAAATAAAACAAAGGTTACCAATGATTTAACTTTTACGGCGGGTATCTCTTCGCAGGTGCCATCCAATTATGAGGGGAACATCACTTTTAATCTGTACACAGATGAGGCATTAACGGACAAGAGTTATGTAGAAATGAAGATTGGTTACTTAGAAGGCCAGCTTACTCAATTTGCTGCGGAGCAATTGGAGGTTGTCAAAGTAGTGCAAACAAGCAACTAAATGGCCTTTGTAACAGACTTTTTATTCAATTTAAATCTTTAAATATGAGTTGGTTTAAACCTCCATTGAGATGGAAAACGAGCTTTCAGTATAAGCAAGAAATACCTACCACTCAAATGACTTTTCAAGTGGTTTGCCAAAATATTCCCGTAGGCAGCTATATCAGCATATCATCTGAAACGGGTAGCAGTAGCAAAGGGGCCCCCAGTCCTCCTATCATACTCGAAAAAACGAAGGTCACGACCTTATCCTCCTTTACGGCAGGAGTTAGCTCCACGGTTCCGCAAGGGTACGTTGGAACGATCACCTTCAGCCTATTTGCTAAAAAGCATATCAAGGATGATGGCCATGCTTCTTTGGTGGTGAGCTATGTTAAACCCAGCCCAACCAAGGGAGGGCACGCGACTACTGTTGTAGTCAAGCAGGTTACCACCGCAGATTAAAATTCTTGCATCAAACCCGTTCTCCATTCTTGGTATTCTAGCTAGAGGCATTTAGCCTTGTCTTCAGCTTTAATATCAGGCAATGGAGAATGTTTAATTGAAAATCATGTATACTATTCTAACTTCCTCTTTCTTTTATCAATATGCTGGCACTGGCGAGCAGGTCACCTTCGCACTGAATTTAACAAATGTACCAGGGGGTGTGAACCTCAGCGTAGCCCTATCGTCAGAAGGGAGCAGTAGCAATCCCCTTATCAAGATTCCGTTGACGAAGGTGAGTACTTCTCCAACTTTCACAGTGTCTACTCAAGCTCATCTGTCTGCTGGTTTCGCAGCTACCTTGTCCTTCTCCCTAGAAATTGAAACGTTAGGGCCTATTGAACGATTGAGCGGCCTAGAGGTATCCTGTCAGATTTATGCTGAAACCTCACAAAGCATGTATCAATTTGATTTGGACGAATATAGAGCGGATTTAGGACCTACAACTCTAGTCAAAACTCTCAAGGAGGTAGCCTGTGTGGTGGGATAAAGAGAATACCCGTTTATCCGGGATTTTTTAATTTAAGACAGAGCCAAATGAAAAATAAACAAACCTGGTTGATTTACTGTTTGCTTTTGATCTTTTTGCCCTGCTCCTTTTGGGGGTGCAAGAATGAACAGCAAGAGAAGCAAAGACGTGAAGTCGTTGTCGGGAATCAACAGGAGTTAGACGTGTCGCGAAAGGAGCAGTTAACCTCAAATTGGTGCTGGGCGGCTTGTGCGCAAATGCTAATCAAGTTTATTCGGGACAATGGTTTAAGTCAGGAACAGATTGTTGCTGTTATGTATGACGTGCCACTTAGCCAAGTAAGTATAGACAATCCTGATTGCAATAAACCGGCAAGTATCCATGAGATAGAAACCGTTTTTGATGAATTTGCCGTACGTTATGAGTTTAGGGATGCTACCTTGACTTTTCAAGAACTAAAGGATGAATTGGATATAGCCCCTCTTGAATTGGGCATCCTTTGGCCTGACGGAAGTATGCATGCAGTAGTAGCCTACGGATATAACACTAATGGCGCTAGCATCCAGGAGGTTTTGATCCGAGACCCTTCCCCTTCCACGGCTCCAACTGTCACTGTCAGTTTTGAGGATTTGATTACTGGAGCATATGGGGGGAGAGCAAAAGGTAAATGGGTGGATACCTTTTGGAAATTTCGATGAAATTCATATTGACAGCAACATAACTATTTTCTTAAATCCGTGTTAACAAATTAGCTTGTGATAGTTCTGTGATACTTAGCGGCTATTTTTGTACCAAAAGATAACCTTCTGCGACAAATTTCGTGGACAATCACAAAATGGGATGAAAAGCGCCATTGACGATAACCGTCAGTGGACGATTGCTGACAGTAAAGCATTGCATTTCATTTTTGAGTGTCTCGAAACACGAGAATTGTCTAAGAAAAAATGAAAAGCATAACATGAAGAATTATTGGATTATGTTGCTGGTGATGGGATTGACTACAATGGCATGCAGTCAAAAATCTGGCGGCCTTAGCACGCAAGAAGCAGCTAAAAATGGCATTCAGACCATCGAAGAATACCTTGAAGGAAAGGATTATTCAGCCTATGAAATAGCTACTTTTGCAGGGGGCTGCTTCTGGTGTACTGAAGCTTCATTTGAACGCATACAAGGTGTGTCCTATGTGATCAGTGGCTACGCAGGAGGGCAGAAGAATCGCCCTACTTACGAGGAAGTTTGCAGTGGGACCACTGGACATACAGAAGCTATTCAAATCTATTATGACCCAGCGGTCGTCAGTTTTGACAAGTTACTAGAAGTATTCTTCGTTGCACATGACCCTACTCAACTTAATCGCCAAGGTCCAGATCGTGGCACGCAATATCGCTCGGCTATTTTCTATCATGACGATGCACAGAAGAACGCTGTGGAGGCTTTCTTTAAAGCGCAAAAAGGCAACTTTTCGTCTCCGATCGTTACAGAGATTAATCCTTATGGCACCTATTGGGTAGCTGAAGAATATCACCAAGATTACTACGAGAGCCACCCTTATAACCCTTATATTTCCAATGTCAGTAAACCCAAGGTGGAAAAAGTGAAAAAAGTTTTTGCAGATATCATCAAGCCTGCTTTCAAAAAGTAAACTGGTAAGTGATTAGCTTTTCCTAGGTAGTCCATAAGCAAAATAGATTATGGACTACCCTTGGCTTACTCCCGATGCATCTCTCCCTTCCAGTTACAACTTTCCTTTGCTCAGGTTTTAATAATCAGCTATATTATTTCACCATCCGGTAGAATACGATCCATACTGAATCTATTTCTCCTGCGATTGCTCCCTGAGAAAATGCTTTCCGTCCTTGATTTATAAGAAACCATAGAAATTTTTCAACCCGATCTCTAGCTCAAGTGTTTTATATTCAATAAATTAATGGGATAGCTATTCAATCTTGAATATGGATACAATAGAAGAGAAACTACAACAGATAGAGTTTGGCGGATATGTGCCGATCAAGTTCTTCATTGAAAACCTGGGACAAATGTCCCAACTGCCTTATCAGAGTACCATTAGCTTTGAGCCCTTCTTTAACATGCTGAAGAAAAACCTCTCCTTGGATCGTACAGAGGTTTCTCAAATGGTGCAGCAGGCTTTGGTCGAAGTCGAAAAAGACCTTAGCAGTGAACACTGTGTGGTCAGTAACGAGCACTTTAAGAATCGCTTGGACCATATTATGGGCTTGATGATGCCATCTTTGATGTTCAAGGATAATCTAAGCATGATCACGCCACCTTTTGTCAAGCAGTTTGTCTATAAGACACCGTCGATGAAGGCCTTTTTTGAATCTGGCGAGTGGGAGGTCAAGATCGAGGAAAAAAACCTGAAACACGGGAAGAAGAACAACACTATACAGGCGGCAATCTATATACTCAATTCGATTTACGGGACAAACTTTCCTCTATTTGAAGGGATGGTAATGACCTACCGGAATGTAGACACTGGACTAGAAAAGCACTATCAATTGTCCTTGCGTTTAGATTTCATCGAAATCGAACAGCTCAATCCTAAGCGCAGAATAACCAAGAAACAGATCCAAGAGTTGCACGATAATTTTGAAGATGAGGAACTCTGGCTAAAGTATGTACCGCCTTCAGATTTTGCCTTCAAAGGAATAGCCATTGGAACGTTCCATGATGTAACCGAGATTGAGGTTTTATCTCAATTGAAAGGGATGGTCATGGATACGGAGCGGAAGGTAGACCCTTTTGAGATGATGCCCATCATAGGCAATCAGCTTCGATCCTATTTGAATACTTCAGCTATAGATTTAGGGTTTATTGGTGTTGTATTTAGGGATTTCCTAGGTGGGACTTCCTTTAGTTTAGCAGGGACTAATGATTTGGACTTCCTTCGTTCTTATGACAATTATGATGGAACAGGCGGAGCCTATTGTCGTATCGGGAGTTCGAATGAACCTATGCTTTTTAAGCATTTAGAAAAGATAGAAGAACCTTCTAAGGGTGAGCAGCGACTCATTGATAGTGGATACAAAAGTGTCATTCTGGTTCCGCTGCGAGATGAGCGCGGAAAGATGCTGTCGATCTTTGAAATAGGTTGTAAAGATGAGAAAGGGTTCAATGCCTTGACCATGATCAAGATGGCTGAGGTTTTTGATCTTTTACGATTGGGTAATAATCAGTATTACAATGATATGACCAATCGCATTAGCCAGTTTATTAAGCAACAATTTACATCCATTCATCCCAGTGTAGAATGGAAGTTTGAGCAAGTTGCAGCTGATCATGAAGTCCGCAAAACCTTACCGGATTTCGATGGTGGGATTGCTCCGATCGTCTTCAAAGATGTATATCCGTTATACGGACAGGCAGATATTGTGAGTTCTTCCAATTTGAGAAACCGTTCTATTCAGTTGGATCTGATCGAAAACCTGGAGAGAGTGAGTCGATTGATGCAGATCTGGTTGAAGCATCTCGATTTTCATTTATTGGAATCCTATCAATTGGAAGCGGAAGCTATACTGGCTCGTCTGCGAGAAGAGTTTATGTCTAGCGATGAAACCCAGGTTGTCGATCTACTTTCCCGGGAGATTCACCCATTGCTAAGACAGCTGAAGAGCCAATACACTCAATTGCCTACCGAACCTTACGATGAATACTTTTCTGAAATTGATTCTACTTTGGATGTCGTATATGAGCAGCGAAAGCGCTACGAGGAAAGTGTGAGTAGATTGAATCAGACCATCGGAAACTTCCTTGAAGAAGACGATGCCAAGATGCAAAAAATCCTCCCACACTTTTTTGAAAAATACAGTACAGATGGCGTAGAATACAATATTTACCTAGGACAATCCTTACTCCCAGAGGGAGAGTTTAGTGAGTTTTACCTCAAGGATTTCCGCCTTTGGCAATTGGTGAATACTTGTGAAATCACTCGTTTAGTGGAGGAGCAATCTAAAGAGTGGCCAGTACCGCTAACGACTGCGCAATTGCTTTTTGTGTACAACTCCCAATTGAGCATCCGTTTCCGAATGGATGAGAAGCAATTCGATGTAGATGGTACTTACAATGTACGCTATGAAATCCTCAAGAAGAGAATAGATAAGGCCGTCATTAAAGGCACAAAAGAGCGACTGACACAAGCAGGAAAAATTGCTATTGTTTATCTTCAAGAGAAGGATCGCCAGGAGTATCTTACCTATCTGGAATATCTGATCCGCAAAGGATATATTACAGAGGAGATTGAGCAATTGGAACTGGAAAAACTCCAAGGCGCCGACGGGCTTAAGGCCCTACGGGTGACCGTAGCGGTGTAGAGAAATTCCTTGTAGAGTAAAATCTTTCAAATTGAGATGATGTAGGTTTCTTACTGCGTCATCTCAATTTTTATGTAAGGATGTAAGCGGGCATTTATCACCGCGTTCAACACTTGAAAATTCATGGAGAAGTTCTCTAGTCTTACCAAGGTTTTAATTTCAAGCTTAGTAGTAGAATGAGCCTTTAAGGTGAAGATATCGGAACTTCCATGAAAATTATAGGCACTTACACTATTGATTATGAAGTCGGCGTCCGAGGTGTTTTTGATTTCAACTTCGGCAAGATTGCTGTCTCCCAAATACCTGATTTTACCAATTTCCAAACAGCTAGTGATCAAAGGGACAAGATGTTCTTCCTTGCCTACCAACATGTTTTTGTACCAAGCTACAGTACGTCCAGCGAACAGCGCCTCCTTTATGGATTCGTTTGTTTTTTCTTTGGCGAATACTAGCGTGATAGGGCGATGCCCCCCTTCAGCTACATTAAACTGCCAATCCACTAAACCATGAATATCAGAGGTTCCCATGACCGCAAGATTGTTTTCGATGGCTAGCCGCATGGCTTCGTCGGAAAAGGTCATCTCATTTACCACTTCTATTCCATGCAGTAAGGAGTCTGCAATGAGTTGCTTGTGCATGTCTGTCAAGGTTGCGATGCCATCCTTCCGTTGCGAAATCCAGTTAGGATGATTCCAGAAGACGTAGGCACCTTGCCGATTGGCCTCTTCGAAGGCCTTTACCGGATCCTCTACCAATATTTTATTAGCATCTTCTATAAAGATGGCATTGGCATGACCCGGAGGCATTTCTCGGGTGATTTCTACGCCAGGTACAATAAGGATATCGTTGTTTTTTGCAAAGGCTTTAGCTATCTCGTAGCCTCGGTTTCGATCTGGATGCGGAATGTCACGGGCATGCGGTTGATATTCTAAGTGGTCAGTGATGGAGATCGCATCGAGTCCATCCTTTAGTGCTTCTTCTACTCTGATGGTAGGCCAAACCGCCCCGTCCGAAAAGACAGTATGGATATGGAAGTCACATTTGAGCGTTTGATAGCCTGGTATGTTAGGGAATTCAATCTTGCGGCCGAAGCTGTGACTGTGCGTCTCCTGTGCGAGGACAGAGGTGAAGGAAAGGGTGAAGAGTAACCCCGTATTGATTAGTTTTTTCATCTTGCTTGGTTTTGCGTTTTGGCAGATAATAGGGAGTAAAGGATTGTTTCATTGCCAGTAGAAAGCTAGTTAAAATTATTGAATAGGGGAGTGCTTGCTAGCCATTTCTTTTCTCTATTAATTTGATTGTTAAAGTGCTCGAACTACCCAACTTGATCAGTGTGCCGTCCTGTCTTGTCTACTAAAAGCCGTTATGAAAAACCTAAGCTATTGCTTAATTGGAATCATCCTTTTTGCCTTTTCTTGCGAAAAAGCCACAGTGGAACCCAGCCCCATCAAAGAAGGAGCTGTGCATTTTAAAAACCTAAAAGCAGGACAACAAAGCCACTTCGTAAGATATACCTTGGAATGCAATTTTAGTGAGGATACCTTCGAGTGGACGGGAGATACCCTAATCCTAAAAGTCATCCAAGACGGGGGAAAACTCTACTTTCAGGAATCCTTGACGCCACATTCGACGATGTATCAACAGGGAGCTTTCCTCGATCCTATTATGTACCCCATAGAACGGCAGGTGGATAAATTACATCTTCCACAACGAGAAGATTCTCATCTTTTTTACTTCTTCGGTAGTGACTTTCTGATATTAAAAAAGGAATCTTCCACTTTGCTGAATCGCTTGGAGCAAGACAATTGCCATATGAATCTGAAGGGCGAAGCCTTCACGGGAGATGAGATTGGAATCATCGATCGATTTGGATTTGGTGCTATGAAGATAGAGAACAAAATGGCAGTTTCATGCATCCCTATTTACCTGGGAGTAGATGCATATTTGGGATATGATCTTGATCAATTATACTTAAGTCATGTAATCCATAAATCTGAATTTAATGGACAGCGCACAGATCGAGTAGAAGGTTGGTTTTTGTTAGAAGATTAGCCGTCTGTTCGGGAGAGATTTTGGAAATGAACTAAAAAACAGACTAGTATCCATTTCAAAAACATTTGTGTGATGGCTGCTAGTTTTTGTACATTGGCTGTGCAAAACATATAACTATGTACAAAGCACTTCTTTCAATCGTTTTTGTAATTTCTTTCCTATTCAGTACACAAGAGGCAAGCGCTCAGGATCGAGTCTTTGATCTTGGCTTTGAATTCCAAGCCTATCCCACCGGCTTGATTCCCGGATTACGCTTGGAGAGTGGGTTTGCCGGGCAGCATGCCGTGCATTTGCGTTTGGGGTACAATTGGCTTCGCCACCAAGGTTATGGTGTGCATGAGGATGAGCGAGGGGATGGCTATGGTTTCACGGTAGGTTATAAATACTATTTCAAGCCTGGATTTGAACGCTGGTTTTTGGGTGTCAAGAATGATATCTGGTGGAACGAGGTTGATTGGATGGATAATATAGGGCAGAATAATGAAGTGAGTGGTACCACCAATATTACGGTCGTACAACCTACCTTAGAAGCAGGGATTGCACTTCCTGTAGGCGACAGTTGGTTTTTTTCTCCCACCATTGCCTTTGGCTATGAAGTGAATGTCGTAACGGAAGGAGAGCCTACGGGTGAAGGAGCTATCATCCTGCTAGGCTTTACCTTCGGAAAACGTTGGTAAAAAGATGTGCGCTGAGGTTTATCAGCGCACCCTAAATCCTATAATGAAAACTAAAACGCGATTAGTAATGGACGGGAACTCCTCACTAAATTTTCTTCACCTCAAAGTATAAGGTGTCGCTGCTCACGCCGGTGAATATCCCTAGTCCATTGTCAATATTACTTGGGGGTTCAGTTAGGCTTTGAGAAGAGGTGCCCGATGTCTGGTAAAGCGCCGCATACTCTGGGCTTACCCGAAACACGATGACTCGGTGCGTGCCATACTGTGTAATTTCTCTTCGAGGATTAATACTGTGAAAATCCGTAATATTCGGTTCCGTGATCCTGCGAAATCTCCGGCCCGCATTTTCCTCCAATTCTGCCAAGAAATCATTTACATACTCAGGATTATCTTCCAGGTTTTCAATGAGTACATAGTAGTAATCTCCCTCTGAATTGTCCCAACTCACCTCTATTGGATCAATTTGTTCAAAGCCACCACCTGGAAATCCTCCATTGTTGGTGATCTTTTGCATTTCAATGACAGCGGTAGATATTTGTGCTTCCCTTTTACCCGGTACGAAGGTAGAAGCGCTAATGGTTGCGCCATTCCACTCAAATTGCAAATTGTAGGATCGTTCATTTTCAATGGTGAGCTGATTATGGCGGTAGTAGCCTTCCCCAAAGGGGGTTAAGCCATAAGTGTTGTTCCCTTCAATAATAGATATATCCAATTCATCAAGGGTGACCAGTTGGGTGTCTTCTCTAGCATAGGAAGAAGAAAGGCTGACCCGTAAGGAGTCCAGAGGTTGACCCGCATATAGGTAACTATTCACAACGGGCGTTTCCGTATCTACGCTATCAATGGAGGTTTCTTCGCAGGATGAAAAGAGGAATAGGCTGATTATACTGAGTAGGTATAGGCAATTTTTCATGATCATTAGATTTTAATCTGTCTTCGACAAATCCCGTGGACAATCATAAAATGAGATGAATAAGCGCCCGTGGGTAGCGTTAAATTTCATTTTTGAATGTCTTTAAGCACGAGATTTGTTGAAGAACCATTTTAGTAAGACAGGAATGAGTGGCTTAGTGCAAAGACCAGTTAAAAAATAGGCTAGGCGTGAAGTCCAGCAAGGAAACATTGGTCTCCAATAGTTCTCCTTCGATTACCTCATATTCCTTGTACCACACATTGCTGCGATTGTAAATGTTGAAAATAGAAAGTCCAAGACTAGCTTTGGAAGCCCCCAGCTTGAAGTCATGTGTAGCAGAGATGTCGAAGCGGTGATAAGCTGGAAGGCGCAATCCATTCTTGGCACTAACCTCAAAAAAATCAGCTGTTGTACCATCAAGTAATGGGACCTCATAATAGCCGGTAGGGGCGGTATAGGGTTTTCCGCTAGCGTAGATAAAGGTTGCACCTAGGGTCCACTTACCTAGTTTGTAATTGCCGATAAGTTTGAGTTCATGAGTTTGATCTTGATTGGCGTGAAAAGGCTCATCACCAAAGGCTTTAAAATCATATAGCACCTCTCCCAAGGTATAACCAATCCAGCCAGTGAACTTGCCCACCTTCTTTTGCAAGAGAAATTCAATGCCTTTTGCCTCTCCCGTACCTGTATAGAAAAACTCTTCAAAATCTAAAGACCGACCGGGCCCAAAGCCGGAAGAAACCAGACGAGTTGTATATTCCGATAGCCCGTCCAAGGTCTTGTAATAAGCTTCTACATCGAAGAGCCAATCGGCAGTCTCGAAACTAGTTCCAGCGATGTAATGATAGGAAGAGCCAATCGGCACATTTTGGTCATTGGCAAGCAGCCAGAAATCTCGACTTCCTTGTTGGATATCTTCCCTGACGATGCGGGTGGCAAATTGATAGTACTTGCCCCATGCTCCTTTGAGCTTAATCCGACCGGTCAATAGATAAGTGAAGTTGAATCTAGGTTCAAGGTAGAGTTGATCTGTGACGCTATAGTGGGAGGCTCGAAGCCCTCCTGTCAATATTAACTTGTCATTGACGGTCAATCTATCCTGGATGTAGATGGAAGAGGTCCAGCCTTGATCAGCGCGATTCAGGACTTGGATTGTATCATTTTGAGTGTATTGATAAACAATATCCTGGAAGGTAGTTTGGAAACCAAACTCCAACTGATTATTCCGGGATAACTTCCATTCGTTATCTAATTTGAAAGTAACATCTTTTAGATCATTGTACTCATAGTTTCCATTGGTTCGCGTAATCGTGGAATCTCCCCGGTCGATGGTCGTCTCATTGCGACGATCGCGTTCACTGTAGTAGTTCGAGTAGGAAAGGTTCGCATTGGTATAAAATCGATCACTCCAGCGATGCGACCATTTAGCACTGGTTCCCCAGTTTCCCCAATTCGTCAGGTCCGTGTTATTGCTTTGAAAATTGAAATTTAGATTGCCACCAAATCGTCCACCAAAACTACTATTATCAATATTGCGAGAATTATCGAGATTGTCTTGCCCATTAAAAAAGCTAATGGAAAGGCGATCCTCAGCGGTAGGTCGATAAGTTACTTTTGCATTTAGATCATAGAAGTAGGAATTCGGCTGTACCTCCTGTAGGCCAAAGCGCCCACCGCCCCTGCCAGGCGAAGGCGGCGCATCGGTAGCATTGCTTTCAGTAAAGGAATCAAAGAGGTTGCTATAGAATGCACTTTGAAAAGACCGTCGACCTGCCACTAGAAAAGAACCTTTTCCACTGGCAAATGGAGCCTCTACGAAACCATTGAGACTCAAAAGACTAAGCCCCGCTCCCATGTTAAACCGTTCAGTACTTCCGTCCTTACCCGTCAATTCCACTACACTAGAAAGTCGCCCGCCAAATTGCGCATCAAAGCCACCCTTGTGCAGCTGGACATCTTTAATGGCATTCGAATTGAAAGCACTAAAGAAGCCAAATAAGTGATCCACATGATATACAGTAAAACCGTCAAAGAGGATCAGGTTCTGATCTGGAGTCCCCCCTCGTACATATAGACCAGAGGAACTTTCATTGCTGCCGCTGATACCTGGAAGTAGTTGTAAGGATCGAAAAATGTCCTTTTCGCCAAAGCTAGGGAGTGTAGCCAAGGCTGCCGGAGAGATGCCTACCTGACTCACTCCCGTAGAAGCCTGGATTAATTGCTCTTCCTTCTCTGCTTGGACAATCACCTCTGCTAGCTGCACGCCAAAATCCATGAGAGAAATGGTAAGGTTTTCCATGTCCATATCTGGGCTTAGCCGAAACTTGAGCGGACGATAGCCTATGTAAGAGATATCCAATATTGAGGTATCGCTTGCTACTGCAAATAATGTAAAGAAACCATCAATATTGCTGGTTGTACCATTAGGTGTACCATTCACTAAGACATTTGCAAAGGGCAAGGTCTCGCCGCTATTTTGATCTTTTATCACACCCTTGATGGTGAAGTTTTGGCGAGTCGGTTGCCTATCTGCTTTAGCGATTTCTTGTTCTAAAGATGCTTCCTTGATGGCAATTTGCCTTGTTCCCTTCCATTCGAAGCTTAGACCTGTACCTAGCAGGATAAGTGCTAGTCCATTGTCAATATTTGTTTTGGGAAAGACTGCCGTGATTCGCTTGCCCTCGACCAACTCCTTCGGGTATTCAAAGGACAGCCTATAATTAATCTCCAAATCTAAAAGCACTAGATCTAGTGACCTATCGGTATAATTCCCCTTAATCTTGATTTTCTTAGAGGCTTGCGCTTGTACTGTAATTGGACCTACAAGAATGGAGAGAAGAACAAGGAGAGAGATAGAAAGTCGAATTAGTTTCATAGTTATTCAGTATGTGATCCTTCGACAATTCTCGTGTTTTGAGTGTCCACTAGATTTGCCTAAGAAGGCAATGTATTAGCAACGTCCATGCTGTGAGACGCTTGTTACATCGACAAATTCAGTCAAAAAGTAAGGCAGACAAAAACTGATCAACCAAAAGCAGGAAAAAATCAATAAAAGCAGTGTTCTTCTCTATTTGTGCGTTAGCAGCAGTAATAGAGAAAATAGGCTTGTTCATAGAGGAAATGACAAGCTTTCTTGAGAATTATTGCGCAAATGAGAACAATCTACCATTTTTGGGTATGAATCGCATCGTGCAGACTAGTACATGGTGGCAAATCTTCTTATGGGCAGGAGGGCTAGCGTTTGTTCCTTATGCCATAGCTCAGGCAGTGGCCTTCCCTTTTCTCTCTTTGGAACAGAGTTTCTACAACTTTATTGGGCTAGCCTTGGTGGTCATCATCAATGTGGAGGTTTTGCTACCCCAGTTTTATTTCAAGGAAAAGGGGCTCCTTTACCTTGTTTCCGCTTTTTGTTTGGTGCTGATGGTGGCTACCATTACGTATTGGGACGGACCGACATGGAATCGTTCACCGATGATCCCACTGCGAGGGGAGGGCAGGCATTTCATGGGGAGGATGGGCCAATTTGGACGTTACTTCAGATTGATCGGTAGAGGCATGCCTTATTTTATGGTCTTGATTGGAAGTAGTGTAGTGGCTATTGGCGAATTTGCCCGGCAAAAAGAAAAAAGAGCGATACAATTAGAAAAAGAGAAGCTGGAAACAGAAATGAAATTCTTGAAATCTCAAATTAATCCTCATTTTCTCTTTAATGCACTCAATAATATCTATACCCTTACTTTAATCAAGTCTGACAAGGCCCCTGTACACCTGCTTCGACTTTCCGATATGCTCCGGTATATGCTGTATGATTGTAAGGTGGATCAGGTGCCGCTCCATGCGGAGTTAGACTATTTACGCAATTATATCGAAATGAAGCTCTTAAAAGATAGTGAGGGCTTGAATGTGGAAGTATTTCTACAGGAGGATCCCCCTAAGCTAACCATCGCTCCCTTGATCTTTATTCCCTTCGTTGAGAATGCCTTTAAGCACAGTAGAATCGAAGATCTAAAAAATGGGTGGATTAAGGTCGAACTCATTACCATAGGTAAAGAGGTACGATTTTGTGTCAAAAATAGTGTACCTGCACAAAATTCCACCGTAGATGAAGTGGGTGGAATAGGCCTGGATAATGTGAGAAGACGCCTGGATCTCATCTACCCTGGGCGGTATTTTTTAGATATCGAGAAAAAAACGCAGCAATTCAATGTCCAACTTAATATTGAATTGGCATGAAAATGATAAGAAGCCTTATAGTTGATGATGAAGAGTTGGCAAGAAAACTGCTAACAACCTATGCCGCGCGCCTGCCAAACTTGGAGGTGGTTGGGTTATGCAAAAATCCATTGGAGGCGCTTCCTTTCATGCAAAGAGATCGCATTGATTTGTTGCTCTTAGACATCCAAATGCCTGAACTGACGGGTATAGAGTTTCTTAAAACCTTACCCTATAGACCTGTTGTGATCTTCACAACTGCCTACCCGGATTATGCACTGGAAGGATTTAGTCTTGATGCAGTCGATTATTTGTTGAAGCCATTCAGTTTCGAACGTTTTGTGCAAGGGATTAATAAAGCAACAGAATTGCTTCGAGCCCGACGGCCTGAAGATAGAACGGAGTCACCCCCTTCACCTTCTAAGGTAGTTCATAAGGAGTATATCATGGTGCGGTCGGAGCACAAGATTTTTCGGCTTAAGTATGAGGATATTTCTTACATACAGGGCATGCGTGAGTATGTAGCGTTCAAGACAGACACAGGGCGAATTTTATCTCTAAATTCGCTAAAGAAATTGGAACAGCAACTACCGTCCTCTCACTTTGTGAGAGCACATAAATCCTATATTGTTGCTTTGGATAAAATTGATTCGCTGGAAGGAAACATGCTGTTGATTAATGGACACAAAATTCCGATCGGTACCAATTATAAGGAAGCGGTCCTGAGGCTGTTACTGGATTGATCCGACCACAATTGTGCTATGAAGAGGGCTAATCCAGCAGCATGGAAGTATAGCATGTCAAAATAAAAAAGGCCATTCTCTTTTCAGAAAATGGCCATTTAAAACTTTGTTGGAATTGATACTTTTACCAGTCCCAACATCTCGGTAACTACTTAATCTTAGGCTTCTCCAGGGTAAAGACTCGGGAGACATTGAATCCAAAATGGATGCCGCCGTCTCCCCAGTTACCAACAGTTTCAGCGATATATCCTTTTTCAATCATTGAAGTCGAATTGGTAAAATGAAGTTGGAAAACGTGCCCGCCCGTCTCAATATCAAATCCAATCGAAAACGAATTCTGAAACTCCGAGGCTATTTGATCAGGTAGAACATAAATGTATTCGGCATTAAGCGTCACACGTTTTGTAAGCTTTATTCTACCTGCTACGCCCAGGGCATAGACATCGTTTTCCTCTTCACTTGTAAGCACCAGGTTCCTATGAACCAAGGTGGGTGAAAATTGTAGAGAAATTTGTTCGTTAATCTTACTTCCAGCAATTAATTGGAAGGTATGGTAGAGTCGAGAAGAAAAGAGATTCTCTCGATCTGGATTTTGCCATCGCAATGTTTGAATCGCGGTTGTGGCGAGGAAAGCTGCGGAAATCGGCATATTGCGTTTTCCTTTGCTTTGCCGCAAGAACTTATATTTAATGAATCCGTCATAGGTTTTTTCAAAGCTGCTTCGTCCCAAACCAATCATTAGTTGATTGGTAATTCCATAATCACCGCCTATCCGGATGGAGGCTTGATCCAAGCCGAATAGTTCGTAGAAACCGCCATTTAAAGTACCAAATCGGTGTCCGATCTTGATGTCCAATACACCAGCAGCAGTGTTTTCCAGAGAATGCAGATTGATGACTCGATTGGCCTTGAAGCTGGCTGTCACATACTCGGTAGTTTCCTCTTCGCCATCATCTAATAGGGATAGCAAATCATCTTCCTGAGCACTCAATGGTAGTAGAAATAGAGACAAGCCAATTAGGGTAAAAAATATCTTTTTCATACGAGTTAGGCTTAATTTTGAAGTTCGCTGAATGTTTTGGAAATGCACTGCGTTGCCGGAGCAAGAATCAAATGGGTTATTGGGCTTTTAAGGACCTTCCTCCGACAAGCGCAATTGTGCATAGCAGTATGTTTAAGGCGATTGAATATCTATTTTAAGACTATGAATGTCCACGGGATCATTGTTTATTTTTTGAAAGGCTCAAGGGCCACATTCACATCGATCTGAACTACTTCAGCGATATTTTTGCGGACAACTGAAGGAATCTTAATGCCATGATTCTCCGGCTTGGTTTCGAATTTGGCAGTAGCACTGATCGTATCTCCTGCCACGGTGATTTGTCCAGGTGTGCTGACCGTTTGGGCGATCCCATGAATGGTCAATTCTCCCTCCACTGTCACATCATAAGTTCCATCCTTGCTGAAGTCAATACCATCCACATCAGCGATTTGGCCTTTGAATACAGATTTCGGAAATTCCCCGCTCTCCATGTAATTCTCATTGAAGTGTTCTTGCATGAGCGCTTTTTCAAATTGGAAAGCTTTGACTAGTACTGCGAACTCCATGCGTCCACTTGCTACATCTAAAACACAGGTCGCTTTTTGATTGTGTGCTTCGATCTTTTCAATCGGGGTGTCTGAATAAAAAGAGATTTTTCCTTCTCGAGTGAAATACTTTTGTGCTTGTACTTCTGATAAGCCAATAGTCATTAGTAGGCTGAGTCCTAGAAGAAATCGTTTCATTACGTTTAATTTTTTGGCGATTAATCAATTCATTTCGACGCATCGAACCAGAACTACATCCATTAACATTCCGGTGCAGACGCCTTTAAAACTTACCTCTTCTCCAATGGGGAAATCTTCTCTGGGGTGTTTACTGAGTTGATCCAATTGGCAGATCACTCCAAACATATCTTGACCTGCATCCAGGGTTACACTTACTATTCCTTCCTCATTTTTGCTTACATCTCTCACTTTTCCACTGACGGCCATGATTTTATCCAAGTATTGCTCATTGGCAGTACTTTCATCGGATTCAAATGCTTGGAAGACCTCCATGGCACTCAGATTTACATCCGCCTTGCTGGTTTTGATATTCTGATGAGGTTTGTAGTACATATAGGCTCCACTAGCTAAGCCGATAATGAGTAATCCAACTAGATATTTTAGGTACTTTTTCATGGTTTTGAGTTTTTCCTCCCGACCATTATAAGGATCGGAGAACTGGGTTTTTAAGGATAGTAGATGCTGGGTTTTCCAATGTACTAGTTGTCAGGTGCCCCATCGGTAATCCATTGGGCAATCGTTTCGACTTGGCAATCGGGTAATGCTGGCGAACCTTGTGGCATCGGCGAAAAGCCTGCTTCCCGGCGAATTGCGCCAATTAGCCTGCCGCTATTCACGTGTACTTTCAATTGGTCATAACCTTCCAGTATAATTCCTCCCTGACGATTGATGCTGTCATGGCATACGTAGCAATTATTAACCAGTATGGGCAAAACGTCTTGATTATAACTGACATTGTTGGTATCGCAAACATCTCCACCTGGATACAAATCTTCCTCGTTGTTATAAGCACAAGCTTGTACGAGAACAATGGCTAGGGTCAGGGCTAGTAATCTGCCGAGCGAAAACTGTGGTAAGCGAGTGGGCTGAAACATCAAAGCTCGTTTTGGTTGTGAATAATTGTTTTGACACTTCAAAAGTAGAGCAAACGAATGGATGATGAAACTTCCTCTTACCGAACGGGAAAAAAATAGAGCTGAACGGGAAAGGTGACCGAAAAAGTCGAAAAATACCATAAAAACAAAGGGATAGAAGTAGTCAAACTACGCCTATCCCTGGTTTTACCTGTGCGGTTTTATCTGAGTTCAGGTTTAATTATTAGAGGTTTTCGACAAATTTTGAGGACAATCATAAAATGAGATGAAAAATCGCCACTGATGATTACTGTCAGTAAAGCATTGCATTTCATTTTTGAATGTCTTCAAACACGAGATTTGTCAAAGAAGGACTACTAGCTATTTGCTGAGTGCCGCGACTTTTTATGATCGGCCATAGCAGGAGGTCTATTCTTCCAAGAATCAGGAACGTGTTTAATCACTGGCCGAATTTGCTGAATAGCCCGTAAGATGTCACTCCTACTAATTTGCCCAATAAGTTTGCCATTGTCTAAGACGGGGAGCCGTTTAAACCCAGCATGAACAAATTCGTAGGCGGCATCAAGGATATTTTTGTCTGCGTTAATGGTTTTAACGGATTTAGACATAAAATCTCCGACAGTGCCTTTTTGCGAAGGCTCCTTGTTATAGGGGCCTTCCAGTAGCGTTTTCATGCAATCCACTTCAGAAAGCATGCCGACCAACTGTTTGTTGGAATCTAAAACTGGAGCACCAGTAATTTTCTTCTTAATTAGGATATCCATGGCTTGGCGAATATCTGTTTCTGGACTGAAAGTGATTAGGCGAGTCGCCATGTATTTAGTAACGGAAGGATAAGTAGACATGGATTTCTGTTTTGATGATCAAATCGGTTGCATAGGGATCTACTTAATAATACTTCTTTTTGAGCTTAAAATCAAATTTATTTTTACGTATAAGCTTTTTTGAAAAATAAAAAGCCATAAAAACGATAATTTTATGTTTTAAAATTCTGTTTATTTTAATTTTTCAAAATATGTATTGGTTGCTGTTTTTTTGGCATTGACAGCGAGGCCCAAGGCCAAGCAATTAGAAAAACCGAAGCTATAACCCTTAGAAAAGAGGAGAAAGAATTATCTTGCTTGAGAGAAAAGCGGTTTTCTGAAGAATTTGTTTGTGTAAAGACTACCAGAATCTTATCTCGATTTGGCTGTCGTATTGGGTGGAATAGATCAGAAAACAAAACAGATCAACCAAAACATACTATATGCTACCCCTCAAGCGTCTAGCTAAGCTAGTAACCTTATTGCTCATAGCATTGGGTTTACCTACCATTGGTTCCAGTCAATTACAACTTTCCAAGGTATTTCAAGATCATATGGTGTTGCAACGGGATAAGCCGATCACCGTCTGGGGCACTTCCAAGAAGCGAAAACGAGTTAGCATTACGTTTAATGGAAGGACTTATACTACTCGCCCGGACAAGGCCGGAAAATGGTCCTATACCTTGCCTGCCATGAAGGCTGGCGGACCTCATTTATTGCGAGTGAGCAGCCGAAAGGAAGCCGTTATGATTAGCGATATCTTAGTTGGAGACCTATGGGTTTGTTCCGGACAAAGTAATATGGAGTGGACGGTAAATAACTCCAACGATGCGAAATTGGAGGTCGCAGCTGCAAATGATCCCAAAATTAGACATTTTAAGGTGCCACATTCCTGGGCAAAAACACCACAAGACACCCTGGCGGGCGGGAATTGGACGATTGGAACACCCGATCACGTAGGTAATTTTACGGCGGTTGGATATTTCTTCGCGCGAGAGTTGAGAAAGCATGTAGACGTTCCTATTGGCTTGATCAATACCTCCTGGGGTGGAAGCCGGGTAGAACCCTGGATGCATCCAGAAGCGCTGGAAAGTTACGAATTGGATGACTTGGATGCCTTGGCTAAAGCAGCAGAGGAGAAAAACAGAAAGAAACGTATTGAACTGGAAGCGAAACATGGCTCGCTACCAGATGAGGATCAAGGGGAGGAACTGGGGTGGCATAAAAGGGAATATGATGATAAAGGATGGCCGACCATGGAGTTACCAGGGTTGTGGGAAGAAGCAGGTTATGAAGGTGTAGATGGAGTTATCTGGTTCCGAAAGACTATTGAATTATCTGCCGAGGAAGCGGCTCAAGGAATTGAACTCGGTCTCGGTAAAATTGATGATTCTGATTGGACGTATGTGAATGGGCAACAAGTCGGTAGCAATGAGGGAGCATATGCCAAAGATCGAGCCTATAAAGTACCAGCAAATCAACTACAAGTAGGTAGTAATCTGATTGCCATCCGGGTAGAAGATACTGGCGGTGGAGGCGGAATTTATGGGGATGACAAACTCCTATATATCAAAACAATCAAAGGAGTAAAACCATTGACTGGTACCTGGGCTATGAAGATTGGGGCAGCTGCATTCAAGCCCGGAGCAGGTTTTCAAGTTAATCACACTCCTACTATTCTGTACAATATTATGGTTCATCCTTTGCTGAAATTACCCATTAAAGGGGCGCTGTGGTATCAGGGAGAATCTAATGCGAATCGGGCTAATGCTTACGAATATCGTACCCTCTTTGCCGATATGATCAAGGATTGGCGACAGAGGTGGAATGTAGGTGATTTTCCATTTCTATATGTACAATTAGCCAACTTCATGCAAGCTATGCCCGAACCGGTGCCTAGTAACTGGGCTATGCTAAGGGAGTCACAAAGCGCTGCCTTGGACTTGCCCAATACGGCACAAGCTGTGATCATCGATATAGGAGAAGCCCATGATATCCATCCTCGAAATAAGCAAGATGTGGGTTTACGCTTATCTCTTGCTGCCCGCAAGCTGGCGTATGGAGAAGAAGAGATCGTGCATTCAGGCCCTACCTATAAGGAGATGAAAAAAGATGGACAATCCATTGTGTTGTCCTTCGATCATATCGGTGGAGGGCTTTTGGCAAAAGATAAATATGGTTATTTAAAGGGATTTACGATTGCTGGAGCTAACCAAAAGTTCGTGTGGGCGAAAGCACAGATTAGAGGCAACCAGATTGTAGTTTGGAATGATCAAGTGAATAATCCGGCTGCGGTCCGGTATGGCTGGGCTGATAACCCAGATGATGCAAATCTTTATAATAAAGAAGGGCTACCTGCCAGCCCCTTCCGTACCGATGAGTGGCCAGAGTAATTCGGCGCGAAATAGGGATGGGGAAACTAGCTTGTTGAGTTTGGCATCGGTGAATCTTACACCATCAGCTTAGGGACAAGGCGGAACCTTCATCTCCTTGCCTCGGACTTACAAAACGGAAAATCAAACAAAATGAGAAATCCATCTTTAGCCAGGCTAATACTGGTGACTTTGATCGTTGGAGGCACTATTTGGGCTTGCAGTAAGGAAAAGCAACAGGTATTATTCAGCAAGCTAAGCACTGAAGAACAAAGAGCATCTACGCATGCGCTTGCCAGCATGGAAGTAGCAGAAGGACTGGAGGTAGAGTTGTTCGCTTCGGAGCCGATGCTGGTGAATCCTACTAATATTGCTGTAGACGAACGCGGTCGAGTTTGGGTTTGCGAGGTGAATAACTATCGTTTGCCCCATAATAAAGATGTGACGGAACGAGATCAGGGAGATCGTATCCTGATTCTCGAAGATACGGATGGTGATGGCAAGGCGGATGATCGTAAGGTGTTTTACCAAGGTGAGGATATTAACGGAGCTTTGGGAATCGCACTTTTTGGTAAGCAAGTTGTCGTTTCCATTAGCCCTAATGTATTCATTTTTACGGATGAAGATGGAGATGATCAACCTGATCGAAAGGATACCTTATTCACCAATATAGATGGAGTAGATCATGATCATGGTATGCATGCCTTTGTGTTTGGCCCTGATGGAAAGTGGTACTTCAATTTTGGGAACGAAGGCAAACAAATTTATGATAAAGAAGGGCGCGCTGTAGTAGATCAAATCGGACAAGCTATTCGAACCAAAGATTCACCGTATAAACAAGGGCTCGCCTTCCGCTGCGATCCTGGTGGTAAAAATGTAGAAGTTCTAGGGCAGAATTTTCGAAATCCTTTCGAAATTACAATTGACCCGTTTGGAAACCTTTGGCAATCGGATAATGATGATGACGGAAATAAAGCCACCAGGATCAATTTTGTCATGGAATATGGTAATTACGGGTATACGGATGGACAAACAGGAGCCGGCTGGCGTACTCGCCGTGTTGGTATGCATGAAGAAATTCCGCTTCGACATTGGCATCAAAATGATCCAGGAGTGGTGCCCAACCTCTTGCAGACGGGTTCGGGTTCTCCCACTGGTATCTTATTCTATGAAGGCGATCATTTACCTGCCACTTTTCAGCATCAAATGATCCACTGTGAACCCGGGCATAATGTGGTTCGTGCTTATCCAGTAGAGAAAAAAGGAGCTGGCTATCGGGCAGAAATACTCAATCTTTTGAAAAGCGAAGATATTTGGTTCCGCCCAAGTGATATAGCCACTGCTCCAGATGGTTCTGTATTTGTTTCTGATTGGTATGATGCTGGAGTGGGAGGGCATAAGATGGCCGATGTACAAAGAGGGCGAATCTATCGTATTTCCAAAAATAAGGCTACTTACAAGATCGAGCCGCCTAAAATGAATACAGCAGAAGAGGCCGTGGCAGCTTTGCTGAGTCCCAACAGTAGTATCTTTTATAAGGCCTGGTTTACCATTAAAGAACTGGGGAAAGGGGCAGAGACTGAATTGCGGAAGTTATGGCAATCCGATCAGTTGCAGAACCGAGCGAAGGCGCTTTGGTTGTTGGCAGAGGTAGGAAGTTCACCCGAATATATCGGAGCGGGTTTACAAGACAAATCTGAAGACATTAGAATCACTGCCTTGCGGATTGCTCGACAAAAGGACAAACGGAACATATTGGACTATGTAGCCCAGTTGATCCAAGATCCTTCTCCTGCGGTGCAAAGAGAATTGGCGATTGCGCTGCGGTTTCAAGGTACGCCAGAGGCGGCTGACCTTTGGGGACAATTGGCTGCTCGGTATCAGGGCGATGATCCCTGGTTGTTGGAAGCGCTAGGTATAGGGGCAGATTTATACCCGGATCAATATTTTGAAGCATTGGAACAGCATAATGGTGGAGCTTGGGAGACGAAAGGACAGGCGGAATTAATCTGGCGGATTCATGCCAAGAAAAGTATTCCTTTGTTAGCTGACTTGGTTCAGCAATCTAAAGGAGGGCAAGCGGAGTTGGCGCGGTACTTCCGAGGATTTAGCTTCAAGAATCATCCTAGCAAAAATGCATATTTGGTTCAATTGATTCAGGCGGATCACCCACAAAAAGATCTAGTCCAAACCTATGCCCTCGGGCAACTCGGCGCTAAATATGTTGCTAACCACCCTGAACTCAAACCCCTCATCCAATCTATCTTGCCAAACATTGAAGGCTCCCCTGAATGGGTGACAGCGGTCAAGAATATGCAGCTTCAGGAAATGAGTCCAAAGGTGCTAGATCTTTTCCTTGAGACAGAGGATGGAGCCCTAAGAGTTGAGGCCGCCAATCTCCTCTTCGATTTAGGAGGGGCATCTGTACTTCGCGATCATTTCCAAGGGTTAGCGTTTGCTGGGCAAAAAAAGATTTTGGGTTATTTAGGCCGAGTGGGGCACAAGGAAAATCTAGCCTTTTTGACGAGTTTGGTAGAAAATAAAGACGTGGCTTTGGGTTTGAAAAATGAGGCTATCCAGGCTATGGGAAACAACTGGGATGGCCAGCATTACTTATATGACCTATTGAAAGCAGGACGCTTGGAAGGGCAATTGAAAACAACAGCAGCTATAAAGATCATGAACTGCTGGGACCCTGAGGTACGTAATGCTGCTCCTCAATTTATTGACGGGGTTAAATCCAAAGAAGGTGAACTTTTGCCAACCCCCCGTGAATTGGTGGACATACCAGGTGAGGCTACGGCAGGCGCAGTGGTGTTCCAGTCTTACTGTACTTCTTGTCACCAAGTCAATGGGGAAGGCGTGGTTTATGGACCTGATCTTTCCGAAATCGGAGATAAGCTGGCCAAACGTGCTATGTATGAAGCTATTATATACCCTAGCTCCGGGATTAATTTTGGTTACGAAGGGTACATAGTGAAGATGAAAGATGGTTCTATTTACCAAGGTTATATCACTAGTCAAACCGAAGATAAACTTAATCTTAGGATGATGGGTGGGGTTGATCAGTTGATCGAAAGGAGTCAAATGGACAGCCAAGAACCGATGGAGGTTTCCTTGATGACCCCGAATTTACAAAGTGTGATGAGCCAGCAATCCCTCGTTGATTTGGTCGAGTATATGCGGACGCTGAAACGGGATGAAATCGTGCAGTGACCGGGTGAATACTCACCCGGTGGGTTTATCTCAGGTTTTCAGTTAAATAAAGGAGCGGTGTTTTTTTATAGTGCTGATAGTTAGGTGTTTATGCCCGTTGGGTGCTTGACCTCACCCGGTGAGTATTCACCCGGTGAAGATGAGGAGGAACTTTCTCGCGCTTATTCCACTTATAACAGGTGTTATATATCCCTCACTCACTAACACCTTGAAGAAATGTCCTCGAACATAAGTAACGAAATGCATCTAGCTAACAAAAAGCGCTGGGAAGCCTCCGCCCAACGCTGGGCCGAGTGTGCCGATAGCCGTGGAATTTGGAAAAGATGCCATGAAGATCCAACTATCGTATTTTCTCCCACCGTCTTGAAGTATTTGTCTAATATTAAAGGTAAGCGGGTTGCCGTATTAGGTAGCGGAGATAATGAGGCTGTATTTGCCTTGGCGGGGTTGGGCGCGCAGGTTACTTCAGTCGATATATCAGCCAAGCAGTTAGGATTTGCAGCAGAACGTGCTAAGGTTTTGGGCTTGTCTATTCAGTTTGTACAGTCGGATGTGACCAATTTGGCGACCTTGGAAGATGCCCAATTCGATCTGGTCTATACCGGAGGGCACGTTGCGGTATGGGTGTCTGAATTGCAACAGTATTACAGGGAAGCTACTCGTATTTTAAAACCGGGTGGATGGTTTTTAGTAGACGAATATCACCCCTTCCGCCGAGTTTGGAAGCAGATTCCTAATGCTTTAGAAGTGGGAAATGATTATTACCATCGGGGTCCCTACAAATACGCTATGGGAGACGATATTTTGTACCAAAAAGCAGGCGTTCATACCTGCTACGAGTTCCACTGGACGATCGGTGATTTTATCAATGCCGTGATTCAAGCCGGCTGTCAGATCAGAGAAATTGATGAGCATGGCACTTACGTAGGAGATTGGGAGGTGTCACCCATGCAGGGACTACCTGAATTTTTCTTGATTGTATCTCAAAAGCAGATTTAGCTTGAATTCTTCTTCAAGCACCAGAGTTGTCGGACAACCACTTAAATCAATATCCTTTGTTTAGTTTTACCTCATGTAAAAGAGGTTTACCCGCCAGCAAACGTCGATAGTTAGCAATGATTTGCTCCATCGCTGTTTCGACATTGGTCAAACTTGCTATGTGGGGCGTGACACTTACCTTTGGGTGAGACCAGAAAGGATGATCTTCAGGCAATGGCTCTTGGTGAAAGACATCCAGGAATGCTCCGCCAAGATGACCCTCATCAAGAAGCTCAAGAAGATTCTGGTCTACCAAGTGTGCACCTCGCCCTACATTGATGAGATAGGCTTCTTGGGGGAGTTTTTGAAGAGAAGAGGAATTGAGAATTCCAGTGGTACTTGAGGTTAAGGGAAGGATGTTAACTAGAATGTCCGATTCAGCTAGGCAGCTATTGAAACCGCTTTCTCCGACATAGGTCTTCACTCCAGGAATATCTTTAAGAGATCCAGACCAACCACTAACAGCAAAACCAAGTTGGGCAAATCGCTGTGCTACCAAGGAGCCGATTTGGCCAAGCCCGAGAATGCCAATGCGGGTTTGGGCGAAGGTGTTATAACCCCGTTGCTGCCATAGCTGTTGTTGTTGCTGTAACAGGTATTGACGGAGGCCTTTCAGTCGATCCATGACGACGGCCAAGACAAATTCCCACATATCATTGGCTAAGCCAGGGTCGACAACTCGAGTCAGTTGTAGGGGAGGGGAGAGGGTTTGTGTTTGCAAAATATGCTCTACCCCTGCACCTAAGGATTGGATAACCTTCAAAGCAGGGAATTGATCCAGCACGCCGGGTTCTGGCTTCCAACAAACGGCAAAGTGCACCGAGGCAGGATCTTTTACTTCAGGATATATCTCTATTAAGGTATCAGGAAATGCCTTTTGCAAGCCTGTTGCCCAAGGCTTGGGATCTTTGTTGTTGCAAATTAGTACAATGCTCACGTTGTTATTACTTGATGGTACTTGATTAAGAAGGATCAATAAATATGATGGTTAGACTCCTCGCCCCTTGCGCCCCGATAACTAAAGATTGCTCAATATCTGCAGTTTTGCTGGGCCCAGCTATAAATACCCCGTAGCCCGTTCCATCGATCTTAACTTTTCGATAAGCCTCATGCAAATTACCAACTAACTGATTTTTTGACAAAATCAAAATAAGATGTTGCGTTATGACAGGGAGTACTCTATGTACGCAGGCTTCTTCGGTAACCCAAATGGCTGCATTTTCTGCCACGCCAATTTGACCAGGGATGATGGCGACATCAACTTGCTTGAGCTCGCTCGGATCCTCGATCTTCGATAAATCTACATTACCAGTGAATCCATTGTAGGTGGAAGCAATTTGCTGGGCTTCGGGAAATTGGACTTGCATGAAATCTTTGATCTCATCGGGAGAAGTGAGAGTTATACAACGGCTGGCATTGGCTTCTGCTAGTTGGGAGAATGCAGCATGAAGATCGGGAACCGGATAGACGAAATCGGGAATATCAGGTAGTGGTCGACTCCCTGGCTTGTTGGTCCGGATATTACTGAGGATTCGGTCCTTGCTCATGATGATGGGTGGTTTTGTTGATACCAATCCTTAAAACTTTGCTTCGGTGCCTGTGGCATTTCACGTTCCTTGCCCCATTCATTCCAGGGGTTATAGACGATGGCTCTCGGCATGATCCGGAGGCCCCAGCGAGCTAGTTTTCCAAAGAATCGGTAGGCCTTAGGGTTGGATAGTACCTTAGCTGCAATACGCATGCTCCAACGTTTGGATTGATTTAGGTGGCCTTCTTCCGCAATTATTTGTCTCCATTTATAAAGTTGATCATGAATGTCAATCTTTACGGGGCATACATCGGAACAGGAGCCACAGAGGGTAGAGGCAAATGGCAGATCACTGTATTGCTTAAGATCTCGGCCAGGAGTGAGAATGGAACCGATCGGACCAGGGATCGTATAGCCATAGCTATGGCCGCCACTTCTGCGATAAACGGGACAAGTATTCATACACGCTCCACAGCGAATACACTTTAGCCCATTGCGGAAATCTTCACGTCCTAGATGTTCGCTTCGACCATTGTCAACAATCACATAGTGCATTTCACCTCCAGCTTTAGGTCGATGATAATGAGAGGTGAAAATAGAGATGGCTTGTCCGATGGCACTTCGGGCCAATAAGCGCACAAAGATCCCCAGGTCCTGTGCACGGGGAATGATTTTTTCAATGCCCATGCAATGAATCTGAACTTTATTTAGGTGAACCCCCATATCCGAATTTCCCTCATTGGTAACAATCACTACGCCACCTGTTTCCGCGACGGCAAAATTGACCCCCGTTAGGCCTGCATGACTCTCCATAAAAGCCGAACGCAGGTGTTGTCGGGCAGCTTCTGTTAGGTAATTGGGATCAGTGGCCCCTTTTTTAGTTCCTAACTTCTCGTGAAATAGTTCTCCAATCTCTTCTTTTTTGAGGTGGATGGCAGGCGCAACGATGTGGCTTGGGGGTTCATTGCGAAGCTGGATAATTCTCTCCCCGAGGTCGGTATCAATAACTTCCACACCATTGGCTTCAAGGAAAGGGTTGAGGTGGCACTCTTCCGTGAGCATCGATTTGCTCTTTACCACTTTACTTAGGTTATTTTGTCGTAAGATCTCAAGTACGATCCGATTGTGATCCTCTGCGGTGGCTGCCCAGTGTACATGTACACCGTTCTTCGTGGCTGCCTCCTCAAATTGCAGGAGATATTTATCCAGGTGACTCAGCACATTGTCCTTGACCTGTGAAGCTAATTCTCGCAGTTGTTCCCATTCGGGAATACCATGCGCTGCAAGGTCCCGCTTCTGCCGTGCCCGCCAGATAGAGGTATTATGCCAGTCGGTTTTGGTTTCGTTTTCTATGAAAGCTGCCGCTTTGTTCGCATGTTGCATATATCAGGGTTGAAGGCTTATGGCGGGGTTATTCCTTATGCTGTAAATTAAAGAGAATTGTCTAAGAAGGAGAAATTTATGAGTAGATCAGGTGAAATTCCTGGCTCCATCCAGGCCACTAGATTTCTTGCGCTATCCACCATTCAATATCTCTACCAGGTGCATCACCCGAATTTCTTGTCTTTGTCTGCGAATAAGGCCTTGAAGGTGCATTAAACAACTCATATCACCTGCGGTTAATACTTCCGCGCCATTCCGGGCATGGTCGGCTACTCTGTCTTTCCCCATTTTCGCTGATACTGCTGCTTCAGCAACTGCAAAGGTTCCGCCAAAGCCACAACATTCATCCTGACGATCTAAGGGAATGAGTTCTAGTCCTTCGACCATCTGCAAGAGTTGTTCCGTTTTAGAGAAGGCTTCCCCAACGCGTTCCGATCCTTTGCCCAATCGCAATCCACGGAGTCCATGGCAACTTTGATGTAAGCCTACTTTATGCGGGAAACGGACTGATAGGCTTTTAACTTGTAGCACATCCAGGAGAAATTCGGCAATATCCACTGTTCTAGCCCTAACATGTTCTACGGCTGGTGTTTGGTCGATGATATCATAATGTTTTCTGACATGATAGGTGCAACTGCCAGAAGGGGCGACGATATAGTCGAAGTCTTTGAAGGTTTGGACGAAGTGCTGGTAAGTTTTGATGGAGTCCTTTTCGCACCCTGAGTTGGCCATAGGTTGTCCGCAGCAAGTTTGCTGCAAAGGATAACTTACTTCCAGATCGAATTGTTGCAGCAAGCCCAAGGTGGCTCTGCCCACTTCTGGATAGAACTGGTCAACATAGCAGGGTACGAAAAGTCCAACTTTCATTTATACAAAATTTTCTTCCTGTGTGTTTTTGGGCTTGGTAAGGCTGAGATAGAGACTACTTATAGTAAAAGCTCCAATGCTACTGACCCAGAGCCAGTAGCCCAATTTGATTTTCGTAATCTTGGAATAAGTAGGGGCTTCGCTACTGATAATTTGTTCTTGCCCCAAGAATGTCAAGCTAACGCCTAGCGCTAAGATACCTAAAATTGGAGCGAATCTATCAAACTTAAATAAGCTTACAACCCCTAAGATAAGTAAGGGATTTGCTATCCAGGCTAAGCAGGCTGAATCACCCGCCAATATTCCTAGCCAGCCCATGAGTAGCAAGCCGATCGGACTAGACCAGGCATCAAAATCTGTCCGGTCAATATAAAATGCAGGTTGTGTAAGTGATAGAAGAAATAGGCCAAGGGTAAGATAGAGGGCCCACTTTCGATGTTGTTTCCATTGGTCGAAATACATGGTTTTCAATTTGGTTCTTAAAATTGCTTCTTGCCCTGACTAAAAAATGTCAGAGCGTAAATACATTTGGGAGACCGAAGTTTCAGAACTTTGGTCCCCTTTGCAAGGATTATCAACCAATGGTGTATTTATTTCGACTAAAGCCCATGTTTTTCAACCATACTATTAATAAAAGTGAAGCCTTTCTCTGCCATTTCCCAAGGTGGAGAGTATTCTCGCCATACATTGATGGCATTGGCAAAATCCGGATCATTTCGGGTAAAAGCTTCTATCGTAAGCCAACCTTTATAGCCGTGTTTGGCTAGTGCTGCAAAGGTCTCATTCCAGGGATTATGGCCTTCTCCAGGTGTACCTCGATCATTTTCACTAATGTGGACGTGCTGCAATACAGGGGCTACTTTATCTATCGCGTCTGTAATTCCTTTTTCTTCTAAATTGGCATGATGCGTATCATACATAGCCTGCACCTGAGGATGGCCAGTGAGCTCAATCAAATGAGTTAATTGATCCATCGTATTGCACAAATAGCACTCAAAGCGATTGATGGCTTCCAAAGCGAGCATCACATTACCCTGCGCTGCATAATCTCCGGCCTGTCTAAGGACTTCGGCACTACGTTCATACTCCACTGGCTGTGGGGGCTTTTGTGTAAAAGTGGCAAAGGCAGAGTGAAAAGGTCCACACATCACAGTGGAGCCCATATCGAAGGCGCGGTCAATTGCCCATTTGAGTTGATCTACGGCCTTTTGGCGTACTGCAGCCGATTCACTTACCGGATTGTGTTCTGCTCCTACGGCTAGGCAGGGATTCATTTCTAACCCGAGGTCTTTAGCCTGTTGCCCAATTCGGCGGTACGCAGCTGGATCAGTAGAGCCCATGGAGCATTCTAGGCCATCGTATCCGATTTGCTTCAGGCGCTCCATGATTGGTAGCATTTCATCAGAAACAATGGCTGACCACACGAGTAAATTGAATCCTATTTTATTTTTCATCATTCTGAAGTTTTAACAGCTTGTTCGACGCGAGATATCCGAAGTTTTCTCGCTTGTTAGTGTTTTCACCAACAAACCAATGGGGGCTTCGGATATCTCGCGTTTGTTTTTTAATAGACTTATGTTTCACCGTACTATGCTCCTATATCTTTCCGAATTTCCAGCATCAAAGCCAGTACCTTGTTCCAGGTCTCTTGATTCTCTAGAGTAGCATTGGGGAACATACAGCCATCCCAACAAATGTGTTGGATATTATTACGTACCTGCCCCTGTTCATCGAGGAGCCAATATCGGGCACATTTCACTACATCTAATTTTCCATCTGGTGCATCAGCAGGACAGTGGCGACCTGTTTTGTCATGGGAACCACTACCAAAGACTGTTCCGTTGCTTTGCGCTACATGGAAATCGACGGTCCAGGGAGCTAGAGATTGTGTCATTTTGCCGTAGGCTTCCCAAAATTCGTCTTCGTCATAATCCTTTCCGACCAAGGCATGTTCATCGGCATTATAACCTAACAAGAATAGATAAGTATGCGCCAAGTCTGCTTGAAATCCAAGTTGCTCAGGCATGCCAACAGCTTCCATTAGTTCCAGGTTGTGATACCAGGAATGCATACCTGCCCAGCAGATCTCGCCTTCGGCAGCCAAGCGTTCGCCATAGTCTCCCGCAATTTTGGCAGCTTCGGTAAAGGTGTTGATAATTTTTTTCATATTAGCTGCTGGATCAGCGGCCCAATGAGCTGGAGAATCTGCGGAGTCAATACGGATGCTTCCGTACTTCCGAATACCATGTTCTCTAAGCACCTGTCCAAACTGGCAAGTCTGTTTTACTTTGTCCAGAAACCGCTGTCGCTCTTCCTGCGACCCCATGGCTGAACCGCCACCAGTACCCGGCCAAATGGGAGCTCCAATAGATCCAATGTTGAAGCCTCGTTCCTGGATACCATCCGCAAAGCGAAGAATTTCATCTTTGTTTAGTGATATACTAACATGAGGATCCATAATGTTTAAGTCAATCCCATCAAAACCTTGATGTTCGACTTGGGCGTCACGGGTAAGTTGGACCATGCGATCAAGCGATAAGATCGGTTCCGAGCCCTCTCCTTTTCCGACGATGCCCGGCCACATTGAATTGTGCAGTTGTAACATGCTATATTAAGGTGGTGTTATTGAATAAGTATTGCCCTCTCTTAGAGCAGGCCTAGCTGGCGAGTAAAGGGCGTATTTGTTGTTCCACGTAGGCCCCCGCATTGAGCGTTACTTGATCGGGATCAGTAATTGCTTCGTCACATTCATCTTCTACAATGATCCAGCCTTCAAAGCCTGCATCTTTAAGGTCCTTCGTGATGCCAAGAATGTCGATATCTCCTACGCCCAAGGCAGCCCAGCGCCCATCCGTATACATATCTTTGTAATGAACGCAGTTCACCAATTCGCGATACTCTTGAATAATGGCCAAGGGGTCCATACCCCCCTTTGCGATATGGCCGATATCTGGCGTATACTTAATGTACTTAGCATTCAAGCCATTGAGTAAAATCTTATAATCTTCTTCTGTGCGGTAGATTGAACCACTGGGAGAATTAGGATGATAGGAACATTCAATGCCAGCACCCACTGCTCTTTCTGCAATTGCATTGACACAGCTGAGTAAGTTTTTCTGGCGTTCTACCAGGTTGTTACGATCTTTTCCAGGCATTTGTACCAACAAAAATAGCGTATCAGGGAAATGCTGGAGGAACGATATCCATTGATCAGCGTGGGCTTTTTCCTCAGCTGTTTCGGTTGGATGTAGCCAGTCCTCGACCAAACAAAGTACTGGAAGTTCCTGTTGACTTGCCTGAAGTGCTTCCTTCATCTGCACCGGATCAGAAAGGTGTTGCAGGAAACTAGTTTCTGGCTCAATACCGAAAAACCCAGCTTGTTGGCTAACCGATAATATATGTTCTAAGCGTCCCTTATATTGTTCACCAGGCATTTGCCAGGTATAGGTTTCGCATCCGATTTTGATCTTGCTCATATTAATTCTCCAATAAAAAGTTTGTGGTCACGGTATTAAAACGCTCCAAGTCTTCCCAATGATGGACATGCCCGCCGTTTGGGAAGTCGATCATTTGAGAGCCTTCAATCCCTTGATGCAGAATATCTGAAAAGGCAGGAGGCGTAAATATATCTTGCAGTCCAATAGTGATCAGTGTTGGCACTTTTATTTGTGGTAGACGGTCCACTGAATCATGATGGATACAAGCATCCAGCTGGCCATCGAACCCATCTGCCGTTTGCGGAACCTCATTCGCGGCAGCAGATTGCTGGCCTGCTTGTAGGTCTTCCAGGTGCTTTTCATAATGTGGTGCGGCAAAGATCCATAGTTGTAAGAGTTCCATGAAATCTCCTGCGTCACTGGTTTTACGAAGCTTCTTTAAATTCTCATAGACCGTCTTGGCGTAATTATTGAACCGGGGCCAGGTACTGATCAATACCAATGCTGAAACCCGCTCTGGGTAGTTTAGGCATAACTCTTGTGCTATGGCCCCGCCCATGGAAATTCCCGCTACCTTAGCCTTGTCAATTCCTGCATCATCCATGACGGCAATAGTGTCAGCTGCCATTAGTGCTGTAGTGTAAGGACCTTCAGGCTGATCTGACAAACCTACACCGCGATTGTCAATTACAATGCAACGAAAGTGTTTTTCATAGACACTAACGTGTTTTTCCCAAGTATTTCCATCTGCGCCGAAGCCCATTAAAAGTACCAGGGGCTCGCCTTCCCCTCTCTCCTGATAATAGATCTTAGTACCATTATGATCTACGTATTTACCCATTTTTTTTGCTTTAGGATGATGTTGATTGAATTAAAAGTACGCTATTGATCAGCAAATTATGTAGGTGCATATGCCTACAATAGCAGCCTATAGTCAACAGAAGAGGAAAGCCACAAAAACAGAATTGAGATCTATCTGAGGAGAAAAAACTAGCGTGTTCAAATAGTTTCAGATGTGTTAAAGTGGTTTGTTTTCGTTTCATTCTGCTTACCGTGCCAATTTACCCAATCCTATACTTAATTCGAAATTATTTTCCTTCTTTGACAAATCTCATAGACAATCACAAAAGGAGATGAAATAGAACTTTCGATAGTAATCGTAATAAAAGGCTGGATTCTCATTTTTGCGTGTCTTTTAGCATCTAAATTGGTAAAGAACTAGTGTTTGGATCTTGTGCCTCTTTCTGCGATTTGATTCTAGTCAAGAGCCATTTGTGTAGCTTTTTCAATTTGTGTATTTTACCTGGCACAAACAGCAATGGAATGAAAAAGCTAAGCTACGCTTGCGGAATTAGTGATAAGCCGCTCATAGGGATGACTATTGGAGACATGTTTGATCAAACAGTAGAGCGGTATCCAGGAAATGATGCACTTATTGTTAGGCATCAGCATATTCGATATACCTATAGTCAATTGAGAGAAAAAGTGGACGAATGTGCCAAAGCCTTGCTAGCATTGGGCCTGGAAAAGGGCGATCGTTGTGGGGTTTGGGCTCCAAATTGTGCAGAGTGGACGATCACGCAGTTGGCGACCAGCAAAATTGGCGTGATTCAGGTCAATATTAATCCGAGCTATCGACTTCATGAATTGGCTTATGCGCTGAACCAATCTGGCTGCAAAGCCCTAGTTACAGCGGATCAATTTAAAACTTCCAACTATACAGAGATGATCTATGAATTGGCTCCTGAACTCTACGTTTGTGAGCCGGGGCAACTTAAATCAGAGCGTGTTCCAGACCTGAGAACAGTGATTCGATTGCATACGGAACCCTCCTCTGGTATGTATACTTGGGAAGAACTGTTGGGGCATGCTGAGGAGGTGGATGATGAACAATTGACCACTATTCAATCTAGTTTGTTCTTTGATGAAGCCATCAATATCCAATATACCAGTGGTACGACAGGCTACCCCAAGGGAGCTACTTTGAGTCATCACAATATCCTGAATAATGGCTATTTGGTGACAGAAATCATGAAGTTTACCGATCAAGATCGCTTGATTATTCCGGTGCCTTTGTATCATTGTTTTGGCATGGTGATGGGCAATTTGGGGTGCATTACACAGGGTGCAACTATGATTTACCCGAGTGAAGGCTTCGAACCAGCAGCCGTGTTAGAAGCAGTGGAAGTAGAAAGCGCTACTGCGCTTTTTGGGGTACCCACTATGTTCATCGCAGAATTGGAACATCCCGATTTTAGTAATTACGATCTCAGTAGTTTACGGACGGGCATCATGGCCGGCTCTCCTTGTCCCGTGGAAGTCATGAAAAAGGTCAATGACCTGATGAATATGAAGGAGGTTGAAATTGCCTATGGTATGACGGAGACTAGCCCGGTAAGCACCCAGACTAGGCACAATGCACCACTAGAAAAAAGAGTAAGTACAGTCGGTAGGGTATTACCCCATACTGAAATCAAAATCATTGAGCCAGAGACGGGCCAAGTGGTGGAGATTGGTGAGAAGGGAGAGTTGTGTACGCGCGGTTATTGCGTTATGCTAGGGTATTGGAATGATGACGAAAAAACAAGTGCGGCTATTGACGCGGCTCGCTGGATGCATACCGGAGATTTAGCCACCATGGATGAAGATGGATATGTTAATATTGTTGGCCGAATTAAGGACATGGTGATTAGGGGAGGGGAAAATGTTTATCCTAGAGAAATAGAGGAGTTCTTGTATAGCCATCCAAAAGTAAGTGACGTGCAGGTGATTGGAGTTCCAGACCCTAAATATGGTGAAGAAATTATGGCCTGGGTCAAGTTGAAAGAAGGAGAGGAGGCTACTGAACAAGAGATAAAGGACTACTGTAAGGGAAGTATTGCCCACTTTAAAGTCCCACGTTATATTAAATTTACAGTTGATTTCCCAATGACGGTGACGGGTAAAATTCGAAAGGTTGAAATGCGGGAAGTGAGTATCAAGGAATTAGGGCTTGAAGAAGCAGACAATATTCAGACAGCCTAACGATCGGAATGTTCGACATTGAATGAATTTACTTAAAGAAACTATACTTTCTCAGACTCCCGTACCCGAGGATGAACTCAATGAGGTTCTGTCTTGCTTTGTCACTATGGATCTAGGCAAGGGGGAGTATTTACTCAAAGCAGAGCAATATGTTCAGCACATGTTCTTCTTGCAGAAAGGATGCATCTGCTTCTATACCATTCACGAGGGGCGAGAACAAGTTGTCGAAATTTTCACAGAAGGAACTTTCTTTACCGATCTCTACAGTTACCTCAGAGAACAGCCCTCCAAGTGCTTCCTCAAAGCTTTGGAGCTGAGTCAGGTTCTGGCGGCCACCAAGGAAGATTTTGAAAAAGGCTTGCGTAATTCACATGCCATGGAGCACTTCTGGCGACTCTCGCTCGAAGAAGAATACCTGACTCAATATGTGAACTCTACCAACAAGAATGCATTGAGTAATGAAGAACGCTACTTACGTCTATTGCGAAAACGGCCCGATCTGTTTCAGCGAGTACCTCAATATTTGATAGCTTCCTACCTTGGTCTTACCCCCGTTGGTCTATCCAAAATCAGAAAACGACTGAGCCAATCTCATTAAAAAACAATCGATTTCTGAAAAATCCATGGGAATTCCCATAAAGTTTTTTTCCAGGTTGATATTGTTATGTTGATTGATAATCAGTTGATTACAGGATGCTTAGCCTTGTTTTTTTTAATAAGTTGCTAAAAAATATTGGCTAAGAAGGTAAGATGGAAAGTCTTTCTCAGATAGGTTAATGTAAACGGAGAGATGATCTCTTCGAATTTTCCATGAAACATAACCTATTATGAGAGAGCTAAAATTGAAAATGTTCCTAGGACTTATTTGTCTACTTTCTTTCACTGCATGCCAAAAAGAAGAGGTTAAGCCAATCGAGTCTCCATTGGTCAATCCCTTTGAAGAAGCTGGAATCCTGCACAACCAGATTTTAGACGAGATTATTGCCATTCCCAACGTACAACAGATGGATCAACAAAGTATGCAAAAGCTGATCCTGAACAGTGTCAATGCCAAGTACCCCAACACTGTAATTTCCTACGACTCAAGAAAGAACGAAGTAATTGCGGACTACTTTGCAGGCCCATATGAAATGCTACTGGATATGGAAGCCATTACTGCAAAGGAATACGAATACCTGAAGCGAATAGAAAAGGCAATGCTATGCTGTCCAGAAAATGTTTTGGACCAATTGGAAAAGATACTAAAGGATATCCTCAGCCTACCTGGACCATTTAATCCGATCCCGACCCCTGGCAACTCCAATGGAGAAACTGGTATGGAGGAAGGAGCTATCGTTTTGATCACAGAAGCAATTGCACGACATAGTTTCCAGTACTGGCAAAGACAACAAGAAGATCCCAATAGCCCTTGGAAGAGTTTGGAACTGGCCAGTGATCAACTGATCGGTGCTTGCCCCGGTTGCAATATTGGTGGTGCAGATGCTGCAGGAGCTGGGAGCGCAGCGGTTTATACTTGGTGGACTGGGCCATTTTCAGTGGGTGCCACGATCGCCACTGGAGTAGGAGCATCAGCAGGACAGGCCTTGTGGGAATTAGCTAGTTGGATATGGGACTAGCGCGTTAATGAGGCGATAAGACGGTTTTATATACGATTATCCCGACTCTTGTGCAGTGCAAGAGTTGGGATTTTTCGTTTAATGAAATAGGTGGTTTTTCATTTTTAAAATTGAATAGGACGCACGTTTAGGTGACGAAGTTGTTTAAACTCTTCTCCCTTTCGGCCAGCAGATATTCTTAACAAATTCGACAAATACAGGCCTCAACAGGCTGGCATATCTGACCTAATTCTTGTAAATTAGAACCTGTTCTAGATATTAAACCAGTTTAATGAAAGTCGAAGGCAAAAAACTTAGTTTTGGAAACTTCATTCAAACCTTTGTTTATAAAGTTTAGAGCCTCTTAATCAGCTAATTCTGTCCTATGAAGTCATTGTATTTTACTGAAGAACACGATTTGTTTCGCGACACCATGAAGGATTTCTGTATCCAAGAAATTCAACCTTATGAAGCGACTTGGGAAAAGGAAGGGAAAATTGATCGGAGTCTTTTCCGTAAGATGGGAGAGATGGGTTTTTTAGGCCTCGAGTTCCCTGAAAAATATGGCGGATTGGGCCTTGACTTTATGTATACGACTGTTTTGGCGGAAGAAATGGGCTATCAGTGTTGTGCTGGTGTCACAACTACGGTATCCGCACATATTTATTTGGCCATGAACTATATTGCTCGTGGCGGATCAGAGTTGCTAAAGGAAAAGTATCTGGTACCTGGAATTTTAGGGACTAAGGTAGGAGCCTTGGGCATGACCGAACCCTTCGCGGGATCAGATCTGAAAGCACTGAGGACCACTGCTACCAAAGATGGTGATCACTATGTTGTAAATGGATCCAAGACCTTCATTACTAATGGATACTATGGAGATTTCGTAGTGACAGCAGTAAAAATGGAACGAGGTATTTCCATGCTGGTCATAGATCTAGATGCTCCAGGTGTTACCAAAAGCAAACTAGACAAGTTGGGACTTAGAAGTTCGGATACTGCAGAGATCGCTTTCGATAATGTCAAAGTTCCTGTAGAGAATTTGATCGGAGAAGAGGGAAAGGGCTTTTACTATATGATGGATAGCCTGCAGGTAGAGCGACTTTCTACAGCGCAGTACAACATTGGAGGGATGCAGAAAATACTGGACATAACGCTACAATATATTTCGGAGCGACAAGCTTTCGGAAAATCGATTAATCGATTCCAAGCTTTACGGCATAAAATCGCCGATGCTGCTACGGACATCGAAGCTTGGCGTCAATTCATGCATCATACGTCCTATCGCTTATCACAAGGAGAATTTGTGGTGAAGGAATGTTCTATGTTGAAGTTGAAAACTTCTGATCTAATCAACCAAATTGCTTATGATTGTCTTCAGATGTTCGGCGGATATGGATTCATGGAAGAATATCCAATAGCCCGCATCTACAGAGATGTTAGAGTAATACCTATTTACGCAGGTACAAGTGAAATCATGAAAGAGATCATAGCGAAAATGGTAATTGATGGCGTAGATTACAAGCCAGCCTACAAGGCACATTAAGCGATGCCTGAGTAGCAACATTTGGAGCCCTGTTTGCCTCCGGAGCATTCAAACATCTACCGATGATAGAGTAAGTATCAACTATAGCTATATTATAGTACGCTGGTCGAGTGAACCAGTAAACCCAAAATGAAGTAAGTTAACATCCTATGCAAAATCAGTCTTTACAAGTTCAAAAAGCGAATCTTTATGAAGTACAATCTTCCCAACAAGACATGCAGGAATTGCAAGATGGAGAAGTACTAATGAAGATCGAGAAATATGCATTGACGACCAATAATATTACCTATGCGGTAAGTGGATCGAAGCTGCGGTATTGGGACTTTTTCCCAGCAGAGGAGCCATGGGGGATTGTGCCTGCTTGGGGTTTTGGAGTAGTGATAGAAAGCAAACATCCAGATTTGCCAGTAGGGGAAAGATGCTATGGCTATTTTCCAATGAGCAGTCATTTGAAAGTGCAACCTGCAAAGGTAAGTGAAGCCGGTTTCAAGGACGGGATAGCCCATCGTACAGCCTTGCCCCCGATATATAATTACTATATGCGGGTGAATAATAATCCCGCTTTTCATCCCTCAATAGAGGACTATTTACCTATTATTCAACCCCTTTTTACCACATCTTTTCTGATTTACCATTTCCTTAAAGAACAAGCATTTTTTGACGCAGAACAGGTCGTATTGACCAGTGCGTCTTCGAAGACGGGCTTGGCACTTGGGTTCATGCTTCGTCAGTTCAAATCTACCGATGGGAAGAAGATAGTAGGACTGACCTCCCCTTCCAATGTAGCGTTTGTCAAATCAGTGGGTTATTATGATCAGGTTATTGAGTATGATAATTATACAAGCGAGCTAGAACAAACAGGAACTGTGATTGTAGATTTCGCGGGCAAGACGCAACTGCTTGAGGAGATGGGAACGAGTTTAGGGGATCACCTAAAGCATATTGCTTTGATTGGGATAACAGATTGGAAGTCTACCAAAGGATTCAGGGGCGTACCCAAGTCGGAGTTCTTCTTTGCACCAACTCACCTACAAGCGAAGTACAAGGAGTGGGGGCAGCAAAAGGCTAGTGCTATGATTAATCAATCCCTTGCTGGCTTCATAGCGGATTCCAAGAAATTAATTGAAATCAGCTACGTGGATGATATTGAGCGATTGCGAGAGCTATATTTAGAAATGTTGGATGGGAAAGTGGATCCGAAGATTGGTTATATCATCCGACCCAATCAGTAGTTAGAATATTGGCCAGGATTTGAAATAGATCCAGCCTTCCACAGAATTTGTCGAAGTACCAAAATTGATAAAGAGATAAACATGTACGAAAAGTTACTATCCCCTCTAGATCTGGGTTTTACGACTTTGAAGAACCGAGTATTGATGGGCTCCATGCACACCAATTTAGAGGAAATCCCCGGCGGGTTGGAACGGGCGGCAGCCTTTTATGCCGAGCGGGCAAGAGGACAAGTTGGATTGATCGTGACGGGCGGGATTGCACCGAATGTAGCAGGAAGTGTAGGACCACACGCTGCGAAAATGACAACGCAGGAGGAAGCGGATCAGCATAAGATTATCACAGAGGCAGTCCATAAGGAAGGCGGAAAAATATGTTTGCAAATACTCCATTCCGGACGTTATGCCTATCATCCAAATCTCGTTGCTCCATCGCCGATCAAAGCGCCCATCAACTTCTTCACACCGAAAGAGCTAAGTTCGGAGGAAGTAAGGCAAACAATCCAGGATTATGCTAACACAGCAGCACTAGCGCAAAGCGCAGGTTATGATGGGGTAGAAATCATGGGATCAGAAGGATACCTGATCAATCAATTTATCGTAAAACGAACCAATCATCGAGAAGATGAGTGGGGAGGGAGCTATGAGAACCGCATGAAGTTCGCCATTGAGATTGTCAAGCAGACAAGAGAAAAGGTAGGGCCTAACTTCATTATCATTTATAGGCTTTCCATGTTGGACTTGGTGGAAGGTGGAAGTAGTTGGGAGGAGGTAGTGCAGTTGGCCAAAGAGATAGAGGCAGCCGGGGCCACAATTATCAATACCGGCATTGGATGGCACGAGGCCCGCGTTCCAACTATTGGAACTGTTGTACCTAAAGGAGGTTTTGCCTGGGTGACTAAAAGGATGATGGGAGAAGTCAATATCCCATTGATTGCTACTAACCGCATTAATATGCCTGATGTAGCTGAGAAGGTATTACAAGATGGTTGTGCCGATATGGTTTCAATGGCGAGGCCTTTCTTGGCTGATGCGGATCTTGTGCTTAAAGCGATCGAAAATCGAGCAGAAGAAATCAACACCTGTATCGCCTGTAATCAAGCCTGCCTTGATCACACCTTTGAGATGAAAATCTGTTCTTGTATTGTCAATCCACGGGCTTGCCACGAGACTGAACTGAACTTCGAACCAGCCATTACCATTAAAAAAATAGCTGTAGTGGGGGCTGGGCCAGCAGGTATGGCCGCTGCAACGATTGCAGCAGAGCGAGGCCATAAAGTAGACCTGTTTGAAGCAGAGAAGGAGATCGGTGGGCAATTCAATATGGCGAAAGTGATTCCGGGTAAGGAAGAATATCAACATACGATTCGATACTATGATGCCATGATTAAGAAGCATGGCGTCCACCTTCTTCTAAATCATCGAGTTACAGCAGAAGAGCTAACGAATGGCGGCTATGATGAAATCATCCTGGCGACAGGCGTGACCCCTCGAAGAGTAGACTTTAAAGGAGCAGACCATCCTAAAGTGCTGGATTATGCTGATGTATTGTACAGAGGGAAAACAGTAGGGAAAAGTGTAGCTATTGTAGGAGCGGGGGGGATAGGATTCGATGTAGCCGAATTTTTGGCGCATGACACGGAACATCAAAACCCAAGTATGAGTACGGCGGCCTATATGGCAGAGTGGGGTGTGGATATGGCCTACACTGATCCAGGTGCATTGACGGCGGCAAAACCCGGCCCTTCTCCTCGAGAAATCTACCTTTTGAAACGATCCGGAGGCAAGCATGGGAAAGATCTCGGCAAAACCACTGGTTGGATACACCGGGCAAGCCTGAAGATGAAAGGCGTCAAACACTTGGCCAACGTTAGTTATGAGAAGGTAGATGACCAAGGCTTACACATCACAGTTGCAGGAGAGCCACAGATACTACCAGTAGAGCATGTGGTGATTTGTGCGGGACAGGAGCCTTTGCGAGAGTTGCATACCGCTTTGGTCGATCAGGGGCAAAAAGTTCATTTGATCGGAGGGGCGGATGAGGCAGCTCAGTTAGACGCCAAAAGAGCTATCAAGCAGGCCAGCTATTTAGTAGCGGAACTGTAAATAAGGAAGCGGGTTGAGGGGTTGAGTTTAAGACCCTGCCTATAACAAATTCCAAAACCTTCTTGGAGCAAAAGATAAAATTCTGCAAATGGGAGTAATAGAAAAGTGGCATCATATGATGACCACCAGAAGTTTCGAAGCATTAGATGAGTTGCTTGCTGAGGATGCTATTATGTATTCTCCTGTAGTCTTTACACCCCAAAAGGGGAAGTACATTACCAAGATGTATTTGGCAGCAGCAGGGCATGTCATTGGAAATGAAAACTTTAAATATACGAGCGAAATTATAGGAGAAAGACAGGCCTGCTTAGAATTTGAAACTGAAATCGAGGGCAAATATGTAAATGGAGTGGACCTGATCACTTGGAATGATGATGAAAAGATTACAGAATTCAAGGTCATGATCCGCCCCTTACAAGCAGTCAATGTCGTTTGGCAGGAGATGGGGAAATTGCTGGAAAAAATGAAATCATAGAGATTTGTCTAAGTACCAGATTATCTAAAGTGTTAAACTACTTACCATGAGTACCACCACCCATAAATCCGCTTGTATTCTTTGCAGTATTAATTGTGGTATTGAGATTGAGGTGGATGAGAAAGGCCAATTTCAGAAGATCATGGGAGATCCTGATCACCCGACTTCGAAAGGGTATATCTGTCAAAAGGCGACCCGACTCAATTATTATCAGCAGCAGCAGCGCATACAATCGCCATTGCGTAGGCGAGCAGATGGTACTTTTGAGGAAATTTCGTGGGAGGTGGCCATCCAGGAAATAGCAAATAAGTTGGTGGATATTCGAGATACACATGGAGGAGAGACGGTAGCTTATGCTGGTGGAGGTGGACAAGGCAATCATTTTCCGGGAATCTATGCGAGTGCTACTAGAGCAGCCATTGGGACTCCCTACTTCTATTCCGCCTTGGCGCAGGAAAAAACAGGAAACTTTTGGGTGCACGGCAAGCTCTTTGGAAAGCAAAATAGCATGTACGAAGAGCCGGTAGGTGAGGCCGATTTTGTCATGATCATTGGGGCTAACCCATTACAATCTCATGGCATCAAAAGAGCTAGAAAAGTAATTAACAACCTAGCAAGAGATAAGAATCGGACACTGGCTGTGATCGACCCCATTCTCACCGAAACGGCGAAGAAGGCCGATTACCATTTGCAATTGAAGCCAGGGCGTGATGCCTTCTTGATGTCGGCCATGCTAGGGATTATAGTGCAAGAAGGCCTGGAAGATCGAGAATTTATTGCTAAGCATACTGTTGGCTTTGAAGAGATTAAGCCGCAATTCATGGCTATTCCCATTGCTGAATATGTAGAAAAGACTGGTGTGCCATTGGGTTTGGTACAAAAGGTGACTCGAGAAATGGCAGCGGCAAATACCGTTTGTATTCGCTCAGATCTCGGAATTGAAATGAGCTATAATAGTACTTTGAATGCCTACCTCAAGCGCCTCTTATTCCTGGTAACTGGCAACTTTGGTAAAAAAGGTACCAATCATTTAACTACTTGGTTCTTTTCTCTTTTAGGAAATTCAAAGGAGCCAGAAGAGGGAGGAATTACCACTGCTGTGACAGGGGCCAAGGAGATCGGAAAGCTATTCCCGCCCAATGTGCTCCCATTAGAAATTGATAGTGATCACCCAAAACGAACTCGAGCTTTGATCGTTGAGAGTGCTAATCCACTTTCTTCCTATGCGGATGCGCCCAGACAGCGAAAGGCGTATAAAAAGCTAGACCTGATGGTTGTCATCGATGTTGCCATGACGGAGACGGCAAGGGCAGCACACTATGTATTACCTGCTTCTAATCAATTTGAAAAGTACGAGGCTACCTTTTTCAACGATAACTTCTTTCAGCTGCGGGCCCCCATCTTACCACCCTTAGCAGGAACACTACCCGAGTATGAAATCCATACCCGTCTACTGCAAGCCATGGGAGAATTACCTCGACGCTTTCCCCTGTTGGAGTTGGTGGCAAAAGTAGACCGTGCCCTACTTGGCTTGAAACTGTTTCAGTTGGCTTTAGGGTTTACATTTTCTCGCAATAAGAAATGGCGTAAGTACGCACCGATCATTTTGAAGGAAACCTTGGGCAAAGCACTTCCGAAAGGAGCTGAAGCTGCCGCCTTCCTATGGTTTTCTTCTCACCTTTACGCCAAAAAGTACCCGAAGGCCGTAAATAATGCAGGGATTAAAGGAAAAGGTTATGCTTTGGGAGAGGCCGTTTTCGATAAGGTGTTAAATAGTCCTTCTGGAGCGATTTTGAGTAAGCATGATATTGAAGATCATTGGGAATTGATCGCTCATAAAGATAAAAAGGTGCATTTACATATTCCGGAATTAATCAAATGGTTAGAACGATTGCCGGAAACCCATCGGCGGATAGAAAAGGAGGAAGCTAAGTACCCTTTCAATCTAATTGCGGGAGAAAGAAGGGCGTACAATGCCAATACCGTGATTCGGGATCCGGCCTGGAGAAAAAATGACCAAGCAGGCGTCATGAAAATCAATGCCCAGGATGCTTCAGAAATTGGTCTGGAAGAAGGCGATACCGCTCGTATATTTAATGATAGGGGAGAGATCATGGTTCAAGTTAGAGTGCTTGAGGATTTTAGACGCGGCGTGATTTCGATTCCCAATGCCTATGGTTTAAAATATGATGACAATGAAGATCACAGAGTGATTGGTGCTGCACCGAATGAATTGACGGTAGCTGATCATTGTGATCCAATGGCCAAAACACCCTATCATAAGAATGTCCGTGTGCAGGTGGAGAAAGCGGCAGTGCTGGTCTAAAACAATTACTGAAAATAAAAAACGGGGAAGCCAAGCAGTAAGTTTGGCTTCCCCTCGTACGTTCATGAGGATAAAATCACTCAAAAGCGGTTGTGTAACATGTATACTTAAAACGGGTTCGGTTATAATGCATCTTCAGCTTTTGGGTTGACCGATGATTATAGATACATGCTTACCTCAGTTGAATGAGATATCCAGCCTTATATAGTGTTGCTTTTTAGTCGTTTATACTTCCAGAATGTTCTGGTACTTGCCTGTGAAGTGAAGGAGAGGGCTATCAGCGAATTGATATTCCAGGTTCATCACTTTGCCAATTACTATATCGTGATTTCCACCATCTTGAATGGTGTAAAGCTTACAATCTAGCCATGCCAAAGTATTTTGGAAAATGGGCGACTGAGTGGTTGCCTCATGATCAATTTCTTGGCCAAAACGTTCGGTGATAGAAGCTTTAAGGCTAGGTATTTCTCCCATTTTCATTGGGAGGACATTGATGGCAAAGGATTTTGTCTCTTGCAAGGTCTTAACAGTAGCAGTAGCTTTGGGTAAGCAAAATAGAACCAGAGCGGGCTCCATGGAAACTGCAGTGAAGGAAGGAATTTTCTGCGCGAAAACTTGTTCTTCTTCTCGGGTGGTGACGACGGTTAGGCCGGTAGCGAACTGCCCCATAACCTGACTGAGTCGCTTAATTGTTAATTTGGAAACAGTCATTTCACTTCTTTTTTGGGTATTGTCCTATTGGGATTAATACTAGTTACGTACATAAAAAATTCTTGTTTCAAAAAACAGTCAAAATGCTAAATAAATTTTGGTGAAAATTGTTCATAGGCATATATAAATTGTTAAAAATAATATATGACGATTACTTACCCTATGTTTCATCCTGCTTCATTGACTACCTGTATTTGAATAGTCTGAGCCTAGCTGAAGTGTAATAAAACTCATTTTAATAAGAGTGAAGACTTGGAAATTCGATCGAACTTCCTTGGTAGAAGAGGCATTTGTACCGAAACCAATCTACTGGAAAATTAAGGGTCCTAAAGAATTGAATAATAGTGTCAGAGGAAGAGATGAAATTGTGGTTAGACTTCCTTGGTAAAAGGTTCTTCGATTAGGGGTACCTAAATGCTTATATTGATTAGGGCATTAAAACCTGTGATGATCTTGATCTGGAGGACAATGAGAATTGGTTTTTACCCTCCTTGAAAGAGTACAACGGACCTACGATGAACGCTATTTTTGAAGGCCCTCCCTAATTCGCTAGCTACGGATTTGGGAGGGCTCGTTGTATAGTTAAAAGTATAGTACCTTGGCTACTATTGAGCTACCAAACCAGGGAAGGGATCTCCCGTTTGGCCAACAGAAGCGAGGTCCATTCCGCCTTTGATATTGGCGAGTTGTAAAGTGAAAAGCTTGCTGGCATGGGTCGAAGAAACTAAAGCTCCTGTGGAAATGGCGTTCCAGCCTTCCCAGGTAAAACTTAAACCTCCAAAGGGTATAATACTCACCCACATCTTCCATTCTTTGGGTCGATTGTTCTCATCGAGAATCCAGAGATAGCTATCCCCTGGGGTTACTCCACCAGATTTATAGGAAACCTTAAGTGCCTTGGCACCGTCATCGAGTGTGACCACACTTCGCTCTACACCTGGATCAAAAGCTTTTACTGCTGGATTTAACCAGAAACTATCATTGCAAAAGTAACCCCAGGCCTCCTGAATCATTTTATCTTTTTCTTCTCCTTCTACAGTTTGACCATTTACAAATGCTAAGCCAGTGACTGATTCGGTATGGAGGAGCACCTTTTTGTTCTCATCCCAACTTATGCTGACAAAGTTCCTGTCCTTGTCCCATACGTAATCGTGTTCTCCTCGCCCCTGGAAAGTCCAGCTCAGGTAAGTCGTGCTATCCCAAGCCACTTTATTGATGGCCACTTCCATGGCTCTAGCCAATTCATCTGCTGCTGCGCCAGTTGTTCCTGCAGGTTCTTTTTCATTCATACTAAAAAAGAGGATACCAATGCCCAGAACTATCACTCCTACTAGGATACCAAGAATTTTAAGTAATTTTTTCATGCTGTTTGTAGTCTTAAAATTAATAATCGTCCTTTCTTGTCAAATTCCGTAGACAGCTATTAAATGAGGTAAAAAGCCACACCCATAGTTTCTACAATAGCAGCTTAGAATTTCATTCGTAAGTGCCTTTAGCCGCGGGATTTGTTAAAGAATCCAAATCTTAATACGGCTAAGATTAAAAATACACCTAAAACTCCATAAACAGTACTGATAATCAGGCTTTCTTCAGGTATGGAAAGCGCCTTTCTTTTTACAGTGATAGCCCAAAAAGCCCACACGATGACCCCTACATAGGCGACATCTCTTCGAAACCAGAGGAACAGGCCACCTAGAACCCCGCCAACAATTAACATCGTCACGGTCCAACTGATTTCCGAGATACCAAATCCACCCCATTCCAGAGAAACCAAGAGGGCTGTTGCATTGGCTATAGTCGCTACACTGATCCATCCAAGGTAAACGCTAAATGGGAGTTTTACCCAGAAGGATGCTGGACTACTGGAGTCAGCCGTTCGTAGCCGTAAATAAATGACGACTAGAGAAAACAGAAGCGAAAGCATGATCACTAAACTCAGTGGCGTCAGTAAGTAATGCCAAGCCAAAATCCAACTACCGTTGGCTAAACAAGAGATTACAAACCACCAGCCTATCGTCTGAACAAAGGCTGGTCCAGCTTTATCTCGTTGGAATAGGTTCTTACTTTGAAGAATGATGAAAACCAGCAGTAAGGAGTAAATAAAACTCCAAATGGAAAAAGCATATCCAGCGGGGACAAATAGGTTGGGATAGTAATCGGAGATTTCACCAGTAGATCGACCGGCTATGGGTAAGGTGACGGCTAGCGTATTCAAGGAGATGGTGAAAACAAAGCCAATGATATTGGCAATCTGTAAGCTTGTGGTTTTGTTCGTATTCATGGCCTATAAACAGCATCACAAGCCTTATGTTCTCGAAATAAAAGGAAATTCCTTATCACTTTACAATTCTAATTCTAGCCTCTTTCGAATCTTCTTAGCCCGAAAAAAGCTACGGATTAGCAAAACTCCTAGAACCCCTACCAATCCCCAGCCCCAGGGTGTATAGGATTGGTAAGTCGAATCCTGAAAAAGGTAGACAAATGTTGTCGAAGCGATTATCAATAGGGTAAAGATGAGCTGCTGACCAAGGGCATATAGCAATTGCGTTCGTTGAATGCTGCCCACCGACTTTACCTCCAACTCACCTCGTTGCACCCGGTCTAGGGTCTTCCTGACATCCGTAGGTAGAGAGATGACATTAGCCAAGGTCTTCTGTATTAAATCTCGGATAAATTTGACAATATCCCCGCGTTCCCCCAAAACAAATTCCTGAAAATAAGGACGTATGACTTCTATGGGATTCATATGGGCATCCAAAGTATTGCAAATTCCGAGTAGTAGGGTAACCATCCGATTTAATAGCACATAATCTTTCGGGATTTGAACAGAGTTGGCAATACCCTTCACCCCTAGTTCCTGAGTAAGACTAAATAGGCTGGTTTCAAAGGGATTGACTTTGATGTCCTGGAAACTTAGGCCTTCAAATTGTACTTCATTCTGAAGGAAGTTTCGGAACGCATCAATTACTTTCTCCGCGATTTTGATCGCTTCTCGGTCATCTGCCAAAAACTCCATCATTTTCAAAGCATCGATAATGCCATGCGTGTCATTTTTGGCGGCTGCTTCTATCAATTTCAGCAGGCCGGTGCGCATATTGGGCTTGAGTGTGGCGACAGCGCCGAAATCCAGCAAAACCAAGGTGCCGTCTTTCTTAACCAGGATATTTCCCGGATGGGGATCGGCATGATAAAATCCATCTTCGAATACCATTTGGCAGTAGGCGTGAACGAGGCGATTGGCGAGATCCCGTTTGTCAATAGACCAGGCATTCAATTGCTCTACATTGCTTATTTTTACCCCCTCATGGAAGGTAGAAGTAAGAACCCGTTGGCTGGAATAATCAAGATGAACCGCTGGAATGCTGAAGGACTTTTCTTCAGTAAGGTTAGCCTTAATGATTTGCATCGAATGCGCCTCTTGCCTAAAATCCAGCTCTTCTTCAATCATTTTTCTTACCTGCGTATAAGCATACTCGATACCCTTTATTTCAAAAAACCAAGCGACGAGGCTGGTAAGCCTTTGAATCACTCTCAGGTCTACCTCCGCAATGGTTTCAATATGTGTATGCTGTACTTTGACGACTACTTCCGTACCATCCCTTAATTTGGCTCGATGAGCCTGACCAATAGAAGCGGCCGCAATAGGGGTTTCCGTGAAGTCGGCAAATAGTTCTTTGGGATCTTTCCCTAGTTCCGACTGGATTCTTCTTCTTATTTCACTATAGGGGCGGGCTGGAATTTGATCTTGCAATTCCTCCAGCGGGGCTTGGAAGGCTTCGGGAAGGAAGTTAGTCAGGATGGATAGCAACTGCCCTACCTTGATAAATAGCCCTTGTAATTCCAAAATGGCTTTTTTTACCTTTTCTGCATTGCGCAAGTGAAGGGCGAGAATTCTTTTCTCATAGTACTTCTTCCCCCGAATTTTGCGGACCAGATAGATGCGTAGATAACTAGCCATGACCACAAATGCTGTCCAATAGGCTTTTCGGATACGCCAGCCAGCAGAATAGGTTCGGGGGTTAGACGGATTCATATGGGTATGCTTGTTTTCCAATGGATGTACAAATATAGGGGAGTAGCTAGGTATAATGCCAGTGAGCGCGTATTAATCGATGAAAAGGTAGTAAAGATAGAGAACAGATGAATTAATATACACCACTTTAGTTTATACCTGACTATAGCGGCAAAAGAACTCTGGCAAAAGCTTACATTGAACTTCTTAGCTGTTATGCACTAGGATTTAGTGGAAAAGGTCAAAATTGTTATTCAATTAAAAGAGATATTTGTCTTTTGGTTCTCTGTGGAGTTCTCTGCCCTGATCACAAAAATTGCCGGAGAACCAAATACTTTTTAATTAAAGAATGCATCATTTTAACCAACTTTAGAGAATGGATAAGCTACGAAGCCAAGATTGGTTTGGCAAAACGGGAAAGGACGGATTTATTTACCGAGCCTGGATGAAAAATCAAGGAATTCCTGATGATGAGTTTCGAGGAAAACCAGTGATTGGTATTTGCAATACCTGGTCGGAATTTACACCCTGTAATGCACATTTTAGGGAGCTGGCCGAATCCGTAAAAAAAGGTGTGTTGGAAGCCGGTGGTTTCCCGGTAGAGTTTCCGGTGATGTCTCTCGGTGAGACCTTGATCAAGCCCACCGCGATGTTGTTTCGCAACTTGATGAGTATGGATGTAGAAGAATCCATCCGAGCCAACCCTATGGATGGAGTGGTATTGCTGGCTGGTTGTGACAAAACTACGCCCGCTACGGTCATGGGGGCTTGTAGTGTAGATATCCCTTCCATTGTGGTTTCAGGTGGTCCCATGCTAACAGGACATTATCGAGGAAAGCCTATTGCTACTTCTGATATTTGGCGGTATAAGGATGCAGTTCGTGCTGGAGAAATGCAACAAGAAGAGTTTCGTTCGGTAGAGGAGTGTATGTGCCGAAGTCAGGGGCATTGTGCGGTGATGGGTACAGCTTCAACGATGGCTTGTATGGTTGAATCTCTAGGGCTTTCCTTGCCGAGTAATGCGGCTATTCCAGCGGCAGATTCTCGAAGAAAGGTCATGGCGCAGCTATCTGGAAGACAGATCGTGGAAATGGTAAATAGTGACCGGAAATTATCCGATGTATTGACTCGGGAAGCCTTCGAAAATGCGATTATCGTCAATGCAGCTATTGGCGGATCAACTAATTTTGTGGTACACCTAATGGCTATCGCTGGGCGTATCGGAATAGATCTAAGCTTAGATGATTTTGATAAACTAGGCAGTCAGATTCCTCTCTTGGCCAACTTGCAACCCTCTGGTGATCATTTCATGGAGGACTTCTATTATGCAGGCGGCTTGCCGGTGGTTATCAAGGCCCTGGGAGATACGCTGCATAATGCCGTTACCGTAAATGGTCTGGGTATAGTAGATAACTGCGCAGATGCAGAATGTTTTAATGCGGATGTTATCTCGCCCACGATGGATAAAGCCTTTCAGCAAGCTTCTGGAATTGCCGTTGTCTATGGCAACCTGGCAGAAAATGGAGCAATCATCAAGCCTTCCGCTGCCACGGCCGAGTTAATGACTCATAGCGGGAAGGCAGTAGTGTTTGAAGATATCGAGGACTATCATGCTCGTATCAATAATGAGGACCTTGAGGTAGATGAGACTTGTATTTTGGTCTTGAAAAATGTAGGACCAAAAGGGTATCCCGGAATGCCAGAAGTTGGTAATATGGGGATTCCGCCCAAACTATTGAGAGCTGGGGTGAAAGATATGATCCGTATCTCCGACGGTCGGATGAGTGGGACGGCTTTCGGTACAGTTTTCCTACATGTCTCTCCTGAATCCGCTGTGGGTGGAAATTTAGCGTTGGTAGAAAATGGCGACATGATAGAAGTGGATGTTCCCAATCGCAAACTGAACTTATTGGTGTCGGATGAAGAATTGGCTGTGCGGCGCAAAAATTGGTCGGCCCCTGACCTGGGATACGATCGCGGATATGTACATCTATACATTCAGACGGTTGAGCAATCGGATAAAGGAGCGGATCTGAACTTCTTAAAAGGAAAATCTGGAAGTACGGTGACGAGAGACTCCCATTGAGTACAAAGCTTCACTCCCGAAATTGACGAAGGTATTTTCCGGGTGAAATACCTTTACATCGCTTAAAAGCCCGAACAAAGGCGCTGGCTTCTGAATACCCTAAAAGATAGGCGACCTCTTCGATAGAATGTCGATTTTCAAGCAGGTGTTTAGAAGCAAGCTCCATTTTTATGTCTGCGGCCAGCTGTGCAAATAGCGTGCCTTCCTGTTTTAGCTTTCGCTGTAGGCTTCGATGCCCCATACCTAAGGCACTAGCAATAGGTGCTATTTTCGGAAAGCAATCAGCTTGGATTTGCTGAAGGATCAATTTCTTAACTGCAGTAGTAAAAGGAGGGGCAGGAGGTAGTTCTTTCAGGGTTTTCTTAGCATTACTCAATAGGGTATTCAAGAGATCTGATCCACCATTGTCAATTTGTTGCCCTAGTAGTTTTCGTTGGAACGTAATGGCCGCTAGTTTCGATCGGTACTCCACCCGGCAGTTGAAGATACGATAGTACGCATTGATCAGCCGTGGGCGAGGGTAGGGTAGTTGGACGAGTATGGGGTGGTGAGATTGTTGACTTAGCCTTTGGAGAGAACGGCAAGCGCACACCAAGGCTGTTTCCAAGTTGTGTCGAATGGCCGTTGCACCTTGTAAGGCCCAATCCGCCTTCCACTCAAATATTACTGCACATTTATCTTCACGTTCTTCCAGCCAACAATCCATAGCATCGCTAATCAAGCGGCTAAAGTGTGCCGCATATTGAAAAGCTTCTCCAATGGTACTCGCGTGATCCATAATGGTGTCCACGGCCTCTGTCGCCCTTAGGTCAAAATACTCTCCCAGGTGTAAGCCAAAGTGAGGATCCGCACTTAATAGTGCAGCTTTTTCCAACAGATTCGCCACAAAGGCATAGGACAAATGTCCCGCTCGTCCCTGATTTGCGATGACTCCTTTCTCTACGATAAACTGCTCTTCCTTCACTCCTTTCTCCACTGCAAATGCAATAATGTCATGACCGTAAAAGGGGGTGAAATACATGTTTGATGTTTTGACGCAATATGTCAATTTTAGAGCACCTCCCAGGCTTACCTTTGACAAAAAACAGGAATTATGCCGACAAAAAGATTAATCCTTGCCACTATTGCGGCCTTTCTACTTAGCAATATTCTAACCACATTGTGGTATATGTTAATGGATGCGCCGAATGAAGTTCCATTTCGCAGGGAGACTATGAATTATGGACTGCTGACGCTGAATCACTTGATCTATGCGGGATTGATGGTCTATCTATTCCCATATTATTGGGCAAAAAATGCTAGTGTGGCTGGTGCGTTTCAATATGGAATCGTGATCGCCGCGCTTATGTATATCCCGCAGGCCTTAGTTATTCGCAGTATCTGGACTATAGATGTCAATATGATTTTCTTGCTCAATACACTAGCTCATTTGGTAATTGGCGGTGTGATGGGGGTAGCAATATTCTATTTAACGAGGAAATCACTCGCCTCCTGAGTCACCCCGCCTCACAGCCTGCACCGTAGGGGCCATTTAGCAAGTCCAGGTCAAGGCAAGTCTCTAGTAAAAGCCAGCCTGTATACTCATTCATTTGTATCTGGATAATGCCGGTTTGATAATTGACTTGAAGCAACCTTAGTTGGTAGGCTTGTCCCATCGGAATCAATTGAGCACTATCCTGATGGAGTGATTGATCTCTGTAGAGCAGCACGTCCCTCTCTAAAGTAATATGCTGCTCTTCATCATCGAGGTAATCTGGATTTGGGAGCTGTATCGGCGGATCAAAAGTGCCTTTTATCCGGGTTAGTTCAGGCAGAGTCCAAGTGATCTTAGATACAATGGGTAGCTGGCAAAAGAATGCCTCACGTACTGAAATATGCCCCTCGCAAATATCTATAAATTGGCTCATTACTCGATTACCCTGCTTTAATCGAAGAACTTTCTTACCGGATCGGTTAGGGTGAAAGGCTACGAGACCACCAGGTTCGTTTATCATATCTCCTGCTTGTCCACTATAATGCAACAATAAAGGGAAATCGGCTAAACCCGAATATATCAATTGATGATTAACAGACGAATAGTTGTCATTAGGAGCGATGAGGTTATGTAGTAGGTCTTTTTGAGATGGAATAGCTTTAAAATTCAATGCGCCTAAAGCTTCGATAGCGGCAGTTTGATCTTTGATTTCCTCCACCTCAATGAATAAAGCTGGATCTTCCAACAGTCCAGGGTAAGGCAGATTCTGTAGATGTGTCCAGCCCGTATCTGTTTGAGTTCCGCTGATATTTAGATAGTTGATCTTGGCCCAGTTTTTTTCTATCCCTATCAGATTTACTAAAGTTCCATCCACAAGGCTGGCCTGAACTTGACCATTGGGCACCGTTCTTATATTGGCTGGCCCATCAATCTTAAGCGATCCTGAATACTCAATTAAAGGTGCTTCCAAAATGCAGATAAGCTCATCCTGTGTTGCTTTACTATCAAGCAGGTAATAACAAACAAAGACTAATAGCATAATAATGAAGCTAATCTTTTTCATGTGCTTTGCTTTTGGGGGAGAAACCTATAGATAATTCGCCAGAGTTCATGCAGGATGCCGGCATAGGGGCTTAATTGTACAGATGTACCTTTATACTGCTGGTGAAATTGCTTTTCTCCCATCTGGTAATCCATCAAAATATCTAAACCATCTGCTCCTTGAAAAGCAGAGGGGTGATTGTAGGGATCGTGCTTAATGTTTCTATTGGCCAGGAGATCATTCGCACATAAAAAATCGTGTAGCTGTTCTTTGGCGTCATCAGCTAAGTGGTGTTCTCCCTGTTCCTGATAATTGATTCTTCCTTGTCGCTTAATATGATAGCGTAGCAGATTTCCACTCCATTCAAAACGATAGGTGTTACTTTGGCTCTCCCTAATGGGTTCGAATTGGTGATAAGTCAGTTTGAAATTTTGAATCATTGGTTTTGATTGTGGGGTGTGTAGTTCAAATGATGCCTTTGTCCATCAGTATTTCGAAGAACCAAATTATATAGGTAGCAGGGCCCGTCAAAAGGAGTTGTAGTGAAGTTGGAAAATGAGGTAGTGGAGCGGTTTTGGGCAGATGGAATGGCGGGTGGATTTTAATTCTCGGATATTTGTTTTACATTTAGGTAGAAAATAAAACTCAATGAAAGGAACGCATCTAGGAGAGTTTGAGGAATTGGTCTTGTTAATAGTTGGTGTATTGGTGGATCAAGCATATGGCGTGACAGTGGCGGAGGAGATTGAGAAGCAGACGGGCCGGAAGGTGTCTTTAAGCCCAGTACACTCCGCCCTATACCGATTAGAAAAGAAAGGATTCTTACGCTCAGAAATGTCTGGCTCCACCCAAACGCGTGGGGGACGTCGTAAGCGGATCTATCAGATCACTGCCGCTGGCAAATCGGCCTTGGATCAGGTGAGAACCATGCGCAATAATCTATGGGACATGATCCCCGAGCTTTAAATGAGCTTTAATCCGATGTTATGAAGAACAAACCCTTCCCCAATCCTCCAAAGTGGGCAAAGCGCTGGCTGCGTTGGTACTGCCCTACCTCCTTGATCGAAGAGATCGAGGGTGATCTACTGGAGGCATTTGAACAAAACTATGAGGCCGAAGGGGAAAGCTATGCCCGGCGGCGCTACATCATAGATAGCATTCGATTTTTTAATCCGACTACATTTGAAAAAGCGAGGAATCTGGTTCATCGGCCTGCTCCTCGGTATCAAAATCACCTGGCTATGTTTAAGAATTACCTAAAAATTGCCCTGCGGAATCTTTGGCGGTACAAAGAGAATACCGCCATTAACTTAATGGGTTTAACCGTAGGTTTGGTTGGTTTTCTACTCATCGGTCTATTTGTATTGGATGAGTGGAAGTTTGATCAATATCACCCTAATAAGGATCGTATTTACCGAGTCATCTCACAGCATACCAGTGGCGAAGGAGAGAGTAGATTGGCTTCTGGGTCTCCGGCTATTGGACCTACTTTCAAAAAGGATTTTCCTGAAGTAGAGGCAACTTTACGACTCTTCCAAATTCGCCAAAAAATACTCTTTGCAAATGAAGAAGATAGTTACTTGGAAGACAATGGTTTCTTTGCTGAGGAGTCCATCTTTGAATTGTTTCACCTGCCCCTTGCTCACGGTGATCCCGCCACTGCGCTAGAAAAACCTAACACAGTAGTCTTGTCCAGTGCTTTGGCTCAAAAGTACTTTGGTAAGGAAAATCCATTGGGCAAAACGATTCAAGTGAACAACAATGAGCTGAGTGTGACAGGGGTGTTGGAGCCTTTATCTCCGCATTTTCATCTGAAATTTGACTTTCTATTTTCATTCGAAGATCTCTTGGCTGATGTTTCGCAGGAGCGGATCCAAAGTTGGGTTTGGCAAGACTTCTTTACCTATGTTCAATTGGGAGAGCGCAGTTCCAAAGAACAATTTGAAGCCAAACTACCGGCCTTTATAGAGGAATATGCACATCCCTCCACCAAAGAACTGGGTTTTCATTACTATCTTCATTTGCAACCACTTACCGACGTACACCTACATTCTGTCAACCTCCGCAATGACAAAATTGTAGCCGGCAACCATCGATATGTTACAGGCTTGGCGTTCGTAGGCTTCTTTTTATTGTTCATTGCCTGTATCAATTTTATCAATCTAACCACGGCCAAAGCAATTCGACGCTCAAAGGAAGTCGGGATTCGAAAAACGGCTGGTGCAAGAAGAGGCCAGTTGGCCATGCAGTTTTTTAGTGAGGCTATATTGGTAGTTGTCTTGGCTATGTTATTGGCTGCCAACCTCACTCGGCTGGCGTTGCCCTACCTCAACGACTTTGCAGGGAAACACATCTCTTTCCCGATCTATACTAATATTCAAGTCATTGGATTCTTGTTGGGTTTATGCCTGATCACTGGCTTGTTAGCGGGGGCCTATCCAGCTTTGATCTTATCTAGTTTTCGGCCTCTGCAAGCATTGAAAAATATGAAATTTCATCCCGGAGGCGGGCAAGAATTATTGCGAAAATCGCTCATCGTTGTTCAGTTTACGGTTTCCACGCTCTTGATCATTTGCGTGTTGATTGTATTTAAGCAAGTGCAGTTCTTGAGCCAACAAGATCTCGGTTTTGCCAAAGAGCAATTGATACACTTTCCCATGCGGGGCAGCTTGTTCAGTAAGCATGATGTAGTTCGTCAGGAGTTTTCCTCTATTCCCGGTGTAGTATCTACTTCCATTGGTTTTGGTATCCCAGGAGATATTGTTTCTGGAGACAATGTGATCGTCCCCGGAGAAGATCGACGTACCTTGCCTGCGCGTATTTTTACCATTGATCACGACTACATCAAAACGATGGGGATGGAGTTGGTTGCTGGAAGAGACTTTAACCGCGATATCCGAACAGATGCTGATGAAGGATTTATTATCAACGAAACTGCCGTCCAAACCCTTGGTATTGCCGATTCTCCACAGGAAGCCATTGGGAAACCACTAGAATGGGAAATGTGGGTGCAAGGAGATACCATCAAAAGAGGACGCGTAATAGGGGTTGTGAAGGACTTTCATTACAATAGTTTCCACCAAGCGGTACAGACGAGTGTATTACATATTTTTCCAGGAGCATATTGGAAAGTGGCACTGCGTTTGGATAGTGAAAATATAGAGGAAACCTTGGCCGCAATAGAGGAAAATTGGGATGCCTTCGAAACGGGTTATCCGATTGATTATCAGTTTGTAGATGCCAGTTTCGGAGCAATGTATGTAGCAGAGCAGAAACTGAGTCGGATCTTTTGGGTATTCACTCTTTTAGCCATCTTCATCGCCTGTATGGGGGCTTTTGGCTTGGCCACTTATGCCGCAGAACGCAGACAGAAAGAAATTGGAATCCGCAAAGTGTTGGGAGCAAGTGTGGAAGGGATCGTCGGACTCTTGTCGAAAGATTTCCTGCAATTGGTGTTCATCGCTTTACTGATAGCGACACCTATAGCCTGGTATTTTATGGATCAATGGTTGGCAGACTTTGCCTATCGAATAAATATCCAATGGTGGGTCTTTGCTTTGGCAGGTGTACTTGCTCTGTCGATAGCCTTTCTTTCGGTAAGCGCCCAAAGTATTAGAGCCGCCTTAGCTAATCCAGTGCATGCGCTTCGGGATGAATGAGGTAAAAAGGAATTAGGCGGTGCCGGATATAACCTAAGTCTTCCGTACTTCTACCAATGGGGGACTTAGGTTATATTACCTTGGCTATTTGAAGTTGTGTTGAGTTTCCTTATTAGCTTACAGAGGATGCCTATTGCCACCACTTCACGATAAATTTTAACTCCGTAGCCCTACTACCTTGCCTTCGGCAGATAAGTGCAGTGAAAATTTGGCTTCCATAGGCAACAAAACGTTGTTTTCACCCGCAGCAGACAATTTCTTTGTTAATAAACAGCTACCTGCTTACCGTTTTAATTTAAACTTTGAGAGTATAAGATAATGATCTGAAGGAAAACCGCTTGGCCATGCGGAAATAACTTCTGTTGAGCGATTTTCTATTCCGGTCCCCTTGTAGTAGAGTTGATCAATCCTAACTTTGCTACGATGTGTTAAACCTGGGTGTTTCTTTACTTCAGGGTACAAGCTTCTAAAGGCATCAATGAATCCTGTTCCTAATAATTTCTTTGAAGCCGGGCTGTCTCCTCCATCCGTATGGGGAACCGCATTGAAGTCGCCGCCAAAAAAGACAGGCATTGCTTCGGATGTCGCAAACCTAGATTCATGAAAGTTGAAAACATCAGGGAACTGTTGCATACCGTACCAATTAGACATGGCCCAAACTTTTTGGGTTTTGCTAATGGCCAATTTGACGGCAACATTGTTAAACTCAGTCTTCGTAGAAACTTTGATCTCCTCTATAGGATATCGACTGAGGACGGATATATTGGAGCCTTGGAAACGATAGTCCCAATCCGAAGTAGTGGCAAAATAATATCCTAATTCTGCTGCAATGAAATCTCCGGACGAGTAAGTTTCTTGCATCAAAATGACATCTGCTTTCTTTTTCTTTAGCATTTCAACGATTCTTAGCCTGGAATCCCAGCCATCTTTTTCACTGGACCAATGGATCCCTCCATGCCAAATGTTCCAAACACCAATCGTCAACTGTTTTTGCCTCGTTTTCAATTTAAAGGCTTTGGTTGCCTGAATTTTGTTATAACTCTCAAGTATGGCAGAAGCGCTGAGTGTTTTTTTCCAGAGGCTTAATCCATCCATTGCAAAATCAGCTGGGTATAGCCTTTCCCGAGCTGTAAAGTACTTTGCCATTGTATCGTCCAGGACAATTTTACCTGCGTTGAGTGCGTATAGCTTACTAATGGGTTTGAGAAGCGTCAAGGACCTATTTTGATACACAGTATAGGGGTTTGAAGTCAACTCTTTTCTTATAGCTAATGTCTTAGAGAATTTGTTTTTGTCCGGTTCCTGGCGATTGCCCTTCAATGCCAGCTTGCGTTTTAGTAATTCCTCCGGCTCGACGATTAGATCTAGGAATTCTTCTTTCTGTAATGATCCAACTCCTAATTCATTGAATTGATCAACCAATAATTGTAGTTGAGATCTGCCCTTTTCGATATCAGGAGCATACTGATGATCATAGTCAAAGTCTCGGCGAGCAGATCCAATGGTTAGTGGTTGAGTATTGGAAAAGTCAAAGCCTATCGTATAAATGGCGGTGTTATGGCCATCATAATACAAACGGAATTCAGAGGAAGCCGCACTGTATGTTATCGTTAATTGGTGCCAACGGCCATCGTTTATGGGCATGATGTTCCCATTTTCTCTTTCGTAATTAACTCTTCGCGTTCCCGAACCCACGGTCCAAGCAAATGTGCCCCCTGAACTATACAAGGCCCATCCTGCCTTCAGTTGTGCAAGAATACCTTTATGATTAAATTCCTTTTGAGCCAGAAATACCATAGGCTTTTTAGAAGAAGTCTTGACCCAACATTGAATGGAAAAATCTTTCTCTCCATCAAAGGTCAATCCCTCGGACTCAAGTTGAGGGTAGGTTTCGCCACCTGTAAGCAACAAGGCTTCATTCTCAATTCCGCTAGTGAAAGAATAGGCCTTTCCGGTGAACGCGTGCGTTCCATTTTTTATGCGTTGGTTAAAATCAAACTCTATGAAGGGTTCATCCTGTGCACCAAGTGCTAGAGCAAACGCCCATAGAAATAGATTAAGAAGTAATAAGAGTTTTGAAGGTTGGTTTTTCATAATTGTTTCTTGTAGTGCGATGCAGTTGTTTACTCTTTCTTATAAGTAAGGGTGTTGCCTCTGTCTAGGTAACTCATACGCAATATTTCGTCATTGTATTCAAGTAGAGCGTACGCTAGCGACTCCGTTTTATTTGATAGTGTGAATACGGTACTAGCAATTTCACCTGCTTCCAATTTACTAATTACCTGGATATCATAGATGTCACTGGCTTGGGTTTCCATGCCTTCGTAGAACATGATCCATTTCCCATTCTTGATTTCGATACCGGATTTTGGGTCATCAATACTGATCCATTTTCCATCCTTAAAATTAGATGGTGTTCTTGTCAATAAAGATATTAATCGTTGGATTTCGCGATTATAACCCGCCAATGTCTCCTTCTCCATCTCTATTTGGTCAGTGATGTCCTGGTTGGGAATTTGGGACATATCAATGGCATTGTTATCGGAAGTGGTGTGTTCCTTCTGAAGAACCCTGATTAGCGCATGGTCATGAATATAAGATCTTGTTTCTTTGATTGTAAAAGGACCCATGACAGAGGCTTCTTCATGATTTACTTCATGAACAAAAAATAATTTCTGTTGGTCAAAGTAGTACGAATTTCTGGTGGAGCTATGTCCATAGATTTCCGTTTTTACAACTTTTACAAGGAATTTTTCTTCATAAAAGCCCGTGATTTCTAAAGGGTAGGCTCCTCCCTGATCAACTACAATATCCTTCTTCTGCCAGGAGGATAAACCCGATTCGATTCGATCAAAATTCTGCTTAATGCCCAATATAGGATCCTCCGTTTTTTCAGACAGATCTGAATCAGATACTTCCAACTCCGTTCGGGCAGTGGACATTTGAGCCTCTCCGTTTTCCGATTTGCAGGAATAAAGAGAGAAGAGAGCTGCCATGAGCAGTAAGAATTTGTGCATTATGTTTATTGTTTTGGAGTTCTCCGACAATTTTTGTGGTTTTGAGCCACCCTTTTACCTGGAAGTGCTGCTACCGTTGGGCGCATTTATTCTATCTAAGAAGCTATTTGAATTTGGCTTCTGAAAATTGTTATAGGTCAATTTTATGGCCATTGAGGCACCAAAACCGGAG